>Ga0187861_10000156_pt1 | contig 89365 bp, 77 predicted proteins | sample June2016WEW_10_1_3_FD_132986 | JGI IMG/M metagenome (GOLD analysis project Ga0187861, IMG submission 132986) | Peatland microbial communities from SPRUCE experiment site at the Marcell Experimental Forest, Minnesota, USA - June2016WEW_10_100 | ecosystem: Environmental > Terrestrial > Soil >...
CTTCCACCTGAAATTCCTGTCCCTTTGAGAAAAATCGAATCCTATCTTTTTCGCGAACTGTTCCTTCCATCACGCGAATATATGCAACTGCTCCGCGGTACTCATCAAACACAGAATCAAAGATCAACGCCTTTAGCGGTGCATCCGGATCACCTTTTGGCGCAGGGATGCGCGAGACGATTGCTTCTAAGACATCTACTGTTCCAATGCCGGATTTTGCACTGCCCAGCAAAATTTCTTCTTCCTTGCATCCGATGAGGTCCATAACCTGTTTCTTCACAACATCTATCATCGTCTTCGCACTCGGTAAATCAATTTTGTTGATGAACGGAATTATTTCCAGTCCTGCGTCGATAGCGAGATAAAGATTGGATATTGTCTGCGCTTCCACGCCTTGTGTTGCATCCACGACAAGAATGGCGCCCTCGCATGCGGCAAGCGAACGCGAAACTTCATAGGTGAAATCTACATGGCCTGGTGTGTCGATGAGATTGAGAGTGTAGTTTTTCTTATCGCGAGATTGATATCTAATTTGTATAGCGTGCAGTTTGATGGTGATGCCGCGTTCTTGCTCGAGGTCCATATCGTCGAGCATTTGCTTCGACATGTCACGAGCGGCGACGGTGCCAGTATATTCCAGCAGACGGTCGGCAAGCGTTGACTTGCCATGATCGATGTGTGCAATGATGCAAAAATTACGAAGATGTTCCATCAAGTACGTATCAAATCTGCCGCTGTGCGGACGGCACTAAATAGATAATCACATAAATGACAAAGAGTAAAAAGTGGTATGCTTGATGAAGAGCCACTCTTTACTCCTCTAACTATTAAAAAGATAGCGGAAAATGCGCAGAAGAGCAAGGCGAAGGAAAAGTTGGAAGTAATTGAGTTAGGAGCCATTAAGATAAGAGCAGTTTAGTTTACCCAAGTTGGGACGGAGATTTTCTCACGAATGCAAGTTATTCATGTGTGCACATGTTTGCCATTTTAGTGCGGTCGGGACTGACATCACTAACCATTTCCGAAACTTAAAGGTGCGTTACGAGATTTGCTTACTTAACGAAGAGGCACACGAAACTGAATTTTTGCGCTGCCGCCAAGTTCATCTGAAACGTCAAAATCGTACAGCGTGGCGCCAACGTACGCATCAATTATGTTAAGAAAATATGTTAAACCAAGGTAGAGAATATATTCGTCTCGTTGATCGTGATAGAAGTCGCGTGCACTTAATAAGTTCTGATCTCCAGAATGAGCTGTTGTATCTAATCTGACCGATTCCGAAAATTTTCCACGATAGTCCATATATTGACTATTCGCTTTTATTGCCACCGAAGTAAAGAAAGCGCCCAATCCCCAAATGAATGGAATCGTATAATACCGATGAGCATACACCTGTCCGGCTCCGGGCAACAAAGCGGAGAACAGCATCGCTAACGATCCGGATTTGGCGTTCACATCAGAGATGAGTTTTATTTTGCCGCCTCGAACGCCGAGCGAGTCGTTTGATGAGTATTGAGCTTCTGTTGTGTCCGGTTTGATCAAAGCCGATGTAACTTTGATTTGCGCGTCGGTATTGGTGTGTGAAATAAAAAAGAATATTGCAGTGATCAGAAGTAATATCAAATGGTTTTTCACTGGAAAAATATTCAAGTCAGTGTTCATTTCTCAACAATGGCGATAGCTTCAATTTCTATACTAACATCGCGTGGTAAACGAGCTACTTCCACTGCACTACGTGCAGGGGAGGCGTCACCGAGAAATTCCGCGTACACTTCATTCATTACTGCAAAGTCATTCATGCTTTTCAAAAAAACAGTTGTCTTGATGACAGACTTAAGTGAAGCACCGCCGGCAATAAGAACGGCTTCAAGATTTTTCAGTACTTGCCGCGTCTGCGCTTTAATATCGCCTTCAATAAGTTTGCCGTTTGCCGGATCAATAGAAATCTGCCCTGCAGTGTAAAGAAATTTTTCATCTACCAGGATTGCCTGACTGTAAGGACCAATTGGTGCAGGAGCTTTTTCGGTTAGAATTTTTTTGATATTCATATAGATAGCTGATTTTAATATTCTAGATTACTTCAATATAATTTCCTCCCCTTATAGGGGAGGACTAAGGTGGGGTCATTTCTTTTATTTGACATCACCCTCCGCCAAAAAGCGGGCGGACCAGTAACCCTCTCCTAAAAAGGAGAGAGAATTGTTACGTTGTTTATCATACATGCAGAGAAGTTGCTTATTGTTTACAAATCACCAATCAGCCAATCACTACTTTCCAGTGAATAAATCCATCAAGCGATCAAAATCGTCGAGTGAATAGTATTCCACTACAATCTCGCCGCGTCCCGATCCTTTGGGTTTTACTTTGACTTTTGTGCCGAGTGCCTGGCGCAATCGTTCTTCCAAGCTTTGAATGCTCGCCGATGCACCGTTGTTTTCTTTGTGCGGCCCGGACTTTTTCTTGGGTTGCTGCGCGGCACGGACAATATCTTCAACTTTCCGTACGGACAGTCCGCCGTCTACAATTTTTTCGTAAAGTCGAAGTTGTATTCGTTCATTTGGAAGCGCGATGAGTGCGCGCGCGTGTCCCATCGAAATTTTATCTTTACGCAATCCATCCTGTATTTTTATCGGCAGTTTCAGCAGGCGGATGAAATTAGTAACGGTGCTTCGGTCTTTGCCGACGCGCTTCGCAATATCATCTTGTGACATATGGCATTCATCAATGAGGCGCTGGTAAGCATTTGCAATTTCCATCGAGTTCAGATATTCGCGCTGAATGTTTTCGATGAGTGCAAGCTCCAGCATCTCTTCGTCGGTTTCGACGGCAATAATGTATGCGGGAATTTGTCGTAGGTGTGCTGCTTGAGTTGCGCGAAGACGTCGTTCACCGGAAATAATTTGATACCCCGCATCAATCCGCCGAACGGTAATCGGCTGAATGACGCCTTTCTCCTGTATCGAATGCGTGAGCTCTGCAAGCGATTCCTGATCGAAATCCGTGCGGGGCTGGAATGGGTTCGGCTGAATCTTGGCGATGTCGATACTGGCAATAATGCCCATCTCGCCTGTGTCGTGTCCTACTGAACCGTCTCGCACGTTCACTTCCATTCGTGGATTCTTCGGGATGAGCGCATTGAGTCCGCGTCCCAGAACTGATTTTTTCTGATCGCTCATAAGCTTATGGTCCGATGAAAGTATTTTCATTTAACAGAGGTTCAATGGCAAAGAACTTGTTGTTCTTTAATACTTCTTTTGCCAGCTCCATATAATTTCGTGTGCCCGTGCAGATTGCATCGTAAAGAATAATCGGTTTGCCGAAACTTGGCGCTTCGCTTAATCTGATATTGCGTGAAACAATCGTGGTGAAAACTTTATCGCCGAAGTAACGTTTTACTTCTTCAACGATTTGGTTTGAGAGTCGAAGGCGCGAATCGAACATTGTCAGCAGCACACCCTCGATGTCTAGATTGGGATTTAGCGTCTTCTTGACCATGTTGATTGTGTTAAAAAGCTGACCGAGCCCTTCCAGTGCAAAGTATTCGCACTGAACGGGAATGAGAACAGAATCAGCTGCCGTTAAAGCATTTAAAGTCAACAAGCCAAGTGAGGGGGGACAGTCTACAACTACAAAATCGAAGCGTTCGCGCACCGGCTGAAGCGCGTTCGTGAGCAGGTGTTCTCGATTTTCCATCTCTACCATTTCAATTTCAGCGCCGACAAGATTGATATGCGATGGAAGAACAGATAAGTAAGGCATTTGTGTCGGTTGAATTGCTTCCGCCGCCTCTACTTCTCCAACAAGCACTTCGTAAATTGTTTTTCCATCGATACCGGCAGAGCCGACACCACTCGTAGCGTTTGCCTGAGGATCATTATCAACTAACAGGACTCGCTTTTCCGCTGCAGCTAATGAAGCTGCTAAATTAATAGCAGTAGTTGTTTTGCCAACGCCACCTTTTTGATTTGCTACGACGATAATTTTTGCCACGATAGCGTAGTGCTCTTTGATAATGAGTAAATGATTGCGAAAAATATAATGTTTTTTGCCTGTCTATGCAAACCACTGACCTGCCCCCATATTATGTGCCAATGATAAGTTAGTATTTTTTCAATGGGGTACTTGCTAAGTTTATATTGGATCTCTTTTTGGGGGGTAGGTGAGTATAAAAATTAGGATGTGTTGTAAATTGAAACCCCTAGCTAAGTTCTCTCCAAATCAAGACAATATCAAATCATTGATATTCTTGAAAAAAAGTATCATACTAGGGTCAATAGGAAATTCCCAAAGTGAAAACGTTCTAGTACTGTTGTATATACGTTCTTTGCAAAGGTAGTGTGAAAACTTTTTACGAAATACTCTCTCTTTTTTGGTCAAATCATGGTCAACCTAGCGCATGACTACTGGAAGCTGATTGAACTGCGTGATTCGGCACCAGATATGCCAATACTGAATGTCGTCGATGATGCAGACATGTGGCATCTAAACCCAACCACAAGACTCATCTTGGATGCCATCGGAAATTCAGCCGCAATCCTTGACGTGGGTGCGGGAGATAAAAGGCTGGAAAAAGCACTTCGTTCCGCTGGTTGGAACGGAACTTACGAATCAATAGATATAGAGTGTTCGGTGAAGCATGATTATCGATCATTCCAAGAGGTTTCAAAGAAGTATGGAGCAGTATTTATGCTAGAATTGATTGAGCACATGCCCTTAAGTGAAGGGCTGGAATACTTTGAACTCGCCCAACGCTGCCTTGAAGATCCCGGTGTATTGATTGTGTCGACCCCTAACATCAACAGCATCAATCGTCTTTGGCGCACCGACGTTACGCATATACAGCAATATCCGCCACGGGATTTGTATGCAATTCTTCGAATGACAGGATTTCATGGCACAATCCAAGGTTATCGGATCATTTTGTCGCCGCGAAAGAACACGCGTAGGGTAAAGTATGCTGTCAAGTCGATGCTAAAGCGATCGCTCTGCAGAATTCTAGAGGTAGATTACACGGATGGTATTTTCTTCATTGCAAGAAACCGGTAGTGCGCATGACCTACCCCTCAAATGTGATTCATTCTGCACGTAGTAAAAACTTAGCAATAGATCTTGATCATGATATGCTATACCATAGGACCATTACTTATTTCAAAAATAATTATTGTGATCACGCAATAAAACTCCTTGACAAATTGTTACAAATTGACAGTCAAAACGAAAAAGCTCATAAATTGATTGTATAAATTTATGAATCAATCGGTGATCCTTAAAAAGTGCGGGCACAATATTTAAAACTTGTTTCTAATAAAGATATCAAGCAGTTAATGCGTTAAAAGAAAAACCACTTGAATAAATCAAAATAGATATATCAGAAAGCACTTTGAGTTTTCACCAACGTCCTCCAATTTCAAATCGTAAAGCTCTTCTCGAGGAACTCTCTAGATCGCTTGACCATAAATGAATGAACACCTACAAAGAAATACGCGAAGAATTATTCCGTTCGCAAAACTTAAACCAATTAATTTCTAAGAATTACAATATGATTGCCGTCTTAACTAGAAAGCGACTTATACACGAACTGCCGGAAGGTTTTAATGGGGTAACTCGCTATTATAGAATAAAGGGATCTCTTATTTGTGAAGCAGAATTTCGCAGGGGGACGGTTTATGGATGTGCTAGATACTATTCTGATGATGGAAAACTTGTAGGACAAGATTATTATGAAAATGGCGGAGTCATCTAGACACAAACTTTGATATAACACATAAGATATTAAATAAATATGATAACATAGACTCCTTATCTCGTTTGCCGTTGATGCCCATAAAACAGGTCCCTCCAATTTTAGTTACCTATATTGTGAGTAAACGACTCCCGTGCAACTTCGTTAAAGTTATATTCTTTTTGAGCCAATGCGCTGAGAAAATAATCTATAATGCGTTCTTGCGTTTGCAGAGATGTTGGATTATATTCGCGCCATAGTTAAATAGATAGGAACGGTGAATAGGGCACAATAGGTTCACTCATTCTGAAGAGAGCTATCCTCTATCAAGCTGTAATAAAATCAACCAAACCACTCGGAGGTAATCATGAAGATACGTGTAAGGGCTTTTGGGTTGGCGATCGGTATTGTGTGGGGGCTGGGAATGTTTGTGGCAACACTTTGTGATGTCGCGCGAGGAAAAGGTGAGACACTTGGTTCGCTTGATTCGTTTTTCTTAGGATACAGCATAAGTGTCAGTGGGGCTATTGTTGGATTGATTTGGGGTTTCGTTGATGGCTTCATTTGTGGGGCATTGATTGCGTGGCTATACAATATACTCCATAAGGTGCTCTACAAATCGGAGGGAGCGGGAACATAAATAATAATAAACTGTTGAGAGGTTTTTAAATAGGGTGAACTATGAGCCCCAAAGGACTCCATGGGGGATTTGTGTCAATTTTATCTTGCGCATTTGAATATTACTGTGAACAAAATTTTGTTTGAACTCCACTAGGAGGATATCTCTCTCGAATTGAGAGAGTACAAACATATGCTAAACAAATAGCTTTCGGCGAAGCCTCAATCGATGGCTTTCGGTTTTCATTTCTATTCACTCTGGTACACATTCGCTCCTCTGTTTGTTCAATCTGGTGTAGATAATTATACTGTGCAGCAATTATTGTGTCATTCAGACGTTACTACAGTACAAATTTATATACACTTGACACATTCCCATCTGCAATCAGCGGCCAATAAGATACAGGTTTGAAGGACATACAGGATTTATAACGAAGCTAACTTGTTGTATCCATATAAGTGGGATTAAAGATCTGGAGGCCTATAAGATTTTCGCGAAGCGATAGACAATTTTATCTTTGAGATAAAATACTCCTGATGAATCCCGATTTTTCGGGATGGTAATGTCTAATGAACGTGGTTCGTGTTGTACAGTATAAAAGTTATCAGTGCTGCAGTCCCGCTGTACGAGATCCCCGATTTGATCGAAGATCAAATCGGGACTTAGGCGCCATCCGTTAAAGCGCAAAAAAATAATGCAAGCTATCATTAAACTTTCCTTGATCGTCACAATGCTTTGTTTCTCATTCTCATTGCTATCAGCTCAAGAGAGCACTTTGTGGTTGATCAGCCTCTCGAGTGATACGCTTAATGCATGTAGGATCGATTCCCTTTCAGTTAAAGTTCTCTTTGCTTCGTGCAGTAGCAAAGCCACTGCTATTCCTATTGACTCCATTGCAATATTGGAACGTTTCAAGGAGGGACATTGTTTAAAAGTTGCGGTAATTGGCATTTTGGTTAGTACAGCGTCTGGAGTTATAGGGGCTTCGTCAGATCCAAGAAAGCAGTAAAGATGAAACGATTGATTATTCAGCAAGTTTTTGCCAATTGAAACATCTGAGTTGAGCCTCGTGAAAAAGTCTATTTACGCCCTCTTTGGTGATTATTCCAGCAACAGCAGGCACAAGCAGAAATCCAAGAGATCAGCAGCTTTGCGTTTAAGGCGGTTGATGGTTCATTTTGCCATCTCGCCAGACGCCTTAAAAGTCGTCGAAGGATCGTTTTGTCATATGACCGGTTATCGGATCAGGAAGTGACCGACCGTGCGTTTTATTGAATTTTACTCAATAGGAAAAAACCTATTAAAATGAGGGGAAAAACCTATTAAAATAGGGGAAAGTACCTATTGTATCTTTGTATTCAATTGAATAAACTATCCACAAGAAATTTGTTATTGTGATCAGGAAAGGAAAGAAGGAACTTAGCCCTGAGCGTGTTAATTGTGGATGACAATCTGAAGATGAGATATATGATTGCAGAAATAATATAAAACTATGTCGAAATGAATTTGATATGCGTTATCCAACTTATAAAATAGTTTTAGCGATTGGTGACTTTTTAGTGGTAAGAAGTGCATTTTTGTTGGCATTCCAAATACAAGAAGTTTTAAAATTACATTGGCATAATTATTTGGATTTTTTATGTTCAAATGAATCCATGTTTTTATTTTTTTATACCCTTGTCATCGTCTTTATTTTTCAGAATCATCGCCTTTATAAGTATGATTGTTTTTTGAATTTCAACAGACAATTAAAGGAACTTCTAATTTCGTTTTTATATGCTGTCATTGGATTGTTGATCTTTGCCTTCTTTTTACAGTCCACATGGCTGTTAGATAACCGCATTAACGTTATCTCATTTACCATCATTGCTTTTTGTGCTGTTTTGTTTTATCGAGTTTGTATCTTCCGTCCAGTCATAAGCTTTCTTAGGAAAAATCAATTTATCCCGCGAAACACTATTATTGTCGGAACAAATATTGATGCAAAAAGCTATGCTGCTAAAATAGAATATGGTAATATTTACGGACTTAAACTCGTCGGATTTGTTGGCGATGATCTACCATCTCAAACCAACGTGTATAAACATTATTCAGTGCTTGGAACATTTGAGGAAATTGAATTAGTTGTCCAAAAATATCATGTGCAAGAAATTATCGTTACGCTAACCAATATATTGTATGAAGAATTGTTAGAGGTGATCGATCGTTGTCATGCGACAGGTGTAAATGTACGTATCACCTCTTCTCAGTTTCATGTGGTACACGATAATGATTATTCAGAAACTTTTTTCGGTATTCCAATTGTGCATTTAATGAATACTGATCATCTTTATAATGGGATGCTCAAGCGAATGTTTGATATCTTTTTTGCAACGGTTGGTCTCGTTCTTCTGTTTATTCCATTCATTATCTTTGCCCTGCTCATAAAAGCTACTTCAAAGGGCCCTATTTTTTATAGACAGAGTCGAATTGGAAAAGAGGGTCAACCCTTTGAATTCTATAAATTTCGAACTATGTATGTCGGTAGCGATGATGACGAAAATAGAATCAACCATGTGACACAGTTTATTCGCAATGGTACCACCAAAGGTGCAGAAGGAACAAAGAAGATTGTCAATGAATCATTGATTACACCTGTCGGCCGTCTTTTGCGGAGAACGAGTATCGATGAACTTCCACAACTCTATAATGTATTGAAGGGCGATATGAGCATTGTGGGGCCCCGTCCTTGTCTACCTTACGAATATAAAGTATATGACGAATGGCACAAGAGGCGACTAAATGTCTCTCCAGGCTGTACCGGGATTTGGCAAGTTTCTGCACGTTCAACCGTATGTTTTGATGATATGGTTATCTTGGACCTATTTTATATTGATCATATGACACTTATGATGGATATTTCCCTCATCCTTAAAACTATTCCAGTGATGCTTTTTGGAAAAGGCGGAAAATAATTTTTTTAAACACAAAACACTATTCTTCTTTTCGACTGTCTATGAAAACATGGGACAATGAAAGTCAGTACAACAATAAGCATGTAATTATTTAAAGAGGTTGTATGAATATTGGAATTATTGGTATGGGTTACTGGGGGCCTAACCTTGTGCGGAACTTGGTTACTCAGAAAGATGTTGCCAATGTGTTTTGTTGCGATCTCAGTGAAGAACGATTGAAATCGATTCGTCAAAATTTCCCTTCTGTTCAGGTGACAGTCAACTATAAAGATTTATTATCTAACCCTTCAATTGATGGAATCTGTATAGCCACACCAGTGTCGCTTCACTATAAATTAGCATCGGAGGCTCTACTATCAGGGAAAAACGTGTTAATTGAAAAGCCAATGACAGATTCGGTAAAAGATGCGGAAGCATTGGTTGAATTAGCCGAACAAAAAAAGTTGGTTCTCATGGTTGATCACACATTTATTTATACAGGAGCTATCAGGAAAATAAAGGAATTGGTTGATACTAATGAGATTGGCAATATCCTATATTTTGACTCTGTCCGAATTAACCTTGGATTATTTCAGCATGATGTTAATGTTGTTTGGGATCTTGCACCTCATGATATTTCGATCATGAATTATATTATTAATGAACAACCTGTTTCTGTTTATGCCGTAGGTGCAAATCATATTAATGGGAAAGAGGATGTTGCCTACATTACTATAAAATTTTCTACAAATATTATTGCCCATTTTAATGTCAATTGGTTGTCCCCTGTAAAAATAAGAAGAATTCTTATTGGGGGAGATCAAAAAATGATTGTATATGATGATATGCAACCAAGCGAGAAAATCAAAATATATAATAAAGGTATTGAGATTCAATCTCAAGAAAATATTCGCCAGCTTCTCATTCAATATCGAATGGGTGATATGCTTGCACCTAATATTGACTCAACGGAAGCACTAACTTTGGTCTGTAATGATTTTGTTGAATCCTGTCTGCATCAAAGGAAACCCCTGTGTGATGGAATTGCCGGATTGAATGTCGTCCGAATTTTAGAAGCAAGTCAGCAATCTCTTCAGAGGGGACGACCGGTAAAAATACAACAGTGAGGACGTGTATGAGCGATTTTGTAAAAATATCTCCTGATGTGAAATTGGGAGTGGATGTAAAAATTGCGGAATTTGTAAATTTGTATGGTTGTGAAATTGGGAATGGTTCTAAAGTTGGTGCATTTGTTGAAATACAAAAGAATGCAAGGATCGGCAAAAATGTAAAGATTTCCAGTCACACTTTGATTTGCGAAGGTGTCACTATCGAAGACGAAGTATTTATTGGGCATAATGTCTCGTTTATCAATGACAAATACCCTCGCTCGACAAATCAGGATGGATCATTGCAAACAGAGGCAGACTGGAAAGTTGTACCTACCTTAGTAAAGAAGGGGGCATCGATAGGCACAAGCTCTACGATTCTCTGCGGGGTGACTATAGGTGAGAATGCGATCGTTGGGGCTGGGAGTGTAGTGACAAAAGATGTCCCCCCGAATACGATTGCAGTCGGTGTTCCAGCTAAACCGAAAAGAATAATCTCAAAGTAAAGCAGCCGATCCCATTTGCTTTCCCTTGTTGTTCCGTTCGTCTCATCTTCCTATCTCAAAGAAGCTTTCTCGTGAAAGGGCATCGTCGATTCTTACAACACTTCTATGCTGATTCCTATTGACGGAACGATGCCCAGTGCTTCGGGTTCTACGACACGCTGTAGTTCTTGTGAATACGCAGGGATTTCATTCGGTCTTCTGTTGTAAAGATTCTGAATATTGATAAACCCTCTAACGTTCATGTGCCTAATTTTCCAATACCTGCTGACATTGAGATCCATACTGTGATTGGCAGGGATGCGTTCGCTATTATATTGGCCAGCGGTTAGGTCAGAGTTATACGGTGTATACGGCTGCCCGCTCACATAATGCCACATGACGTTGAAACTCCACGAAGTGCTGAGTGTATAACCTATTGAAACATTTAATATAAAACGTTGATCGTGATCGCTCGGACGTGCTATTCCGTCATAGGGTGTGAATTCGGAAAATGCATACGTAGCGCTGAGCATACCGTTCCATGGGGAATCGAAAGATTTCTTTTGAGCCATAAACTCGATGCCGCGCGCTTCGCTGCTTCCGGCGGAGACCAGAGAATCAATGCCGTAAGATGCTGCACCATCTCCGCCCGCGCTAATGCCTGCTCCTGTATTTTCCATCATCAGGTATGTACGCTGAATGCTCACGGGGTAGCCGGAATATTGTTTATGATAAACTTCAAGAGAAAAGCGACTGCCGTCACCCGGGCAATATTCGCTGCCGATAACGATATGACGAGCGCCGATAGGTGTAAGTTGACGATTTAGCAGAGTCGAAACCAGCCAGATAGAGGAGGGAGCTTGATAATATTGCCCGATGCTTGCAGTAAAATTTAATACATCGCCGGCAGGAATCCTAGCGGAAAACCGCGGTGCAAAATACCAATGATTGCCTACTATGTCGAAATATGTCGCACGGGCTCCCAGTGTCAATCTCATGCTGCCGAGCATCTGAGTGGCCTGGACATACGCTGCAGCCGGTATTCCTGTTGTATCGAATGCGGCATTTACTTGATGTATATTTTCTCCCGAATATCTTGAGCCTAAATTGGAGGTTGCAATATCACCGTGAAATTGATAATAGGAACCCTCAACTCCTGTAGAGATCTCGCTTGAGGGAGTGACCTTTGCAAGGAAATCCGCCTTTAAAGTGGATTGTACTTCTTGCGAATGGCTGCTGAATAAATCTTGTTGAGAATCGTTAAAATTGGATTGTGTGAATTCATAGGAAACTGAAAAATATCCTTCTGATAACATATGCAGCCATTGTAATCCACCCATCTTGTGCGATTGGACGGAAAAAACCATCATGGCGTTTTCATAAATATGTTCTTTGGAATCGTTGAAGAGCGAATAATTGTCATACGCTGCAACTCCGAGAAAAGAAAGTTTGTCCTGATTTCCAAGGCGAACAGTTATCTTTCCCATGTAATCGCAAAATTCGGGAACGAAGCTATAATTATATGCACGGAAAACGATATCGAGATAGCTTTTCCGGGCGGAAAAAATAAACGATGTCTGATCTGCTATTGGCCCTTCAAGGTTGAGACCGAATTGTGTAGCGGAGAGAGTAGCTTTCCCGCCGATGGAGGAAGTATTCCCATCCGCTAATTGTATGGCGCATATCGAAGAAAGTTTGTCGCCGTAACATGCACCGAATCCTCCGGTGGAAAACATTGCTTGGTCGATGAATTCCATGTTGATGAAGCTCAAAGAACCGCCAGATGCTCCTTGTGTGCTGTAATGATTAAAATACGGAAGTTTGAAACCGTCAACGATCATAAGATTTTCTGTGGGAGCGCCTCCTCGGACAAGCAGATCATTACGGTCTATGTTTGTTTGTGCGACACCAGGCATCATGCTAAATGCCCTTACGGGATCTTGAAGACCTCCGCCGAGTGTGCGAATTTCTGAGTTGGAAAAATGATTCGTGCTGACCAGCATTTCCGGAGATTTCTCATAAGGGTCTGCGGTTATAGATATTCCATCTACTTGTATATCTTTCGATTCAAGAGCGACATCGATTGAAATTCTGTGACCACTTTGAATTTTTACTGCTGGCTTCACGATTTCTGCATAACCTATAGAGGATATTTTTATATCGTAAATTCCTTCAGGAACGTTAATCTTGAATGTACCTTTTTCATTGGTAGTTGTGCCCAACCCGCCGCCAATGAGCATCACGTTCACTCCTTTAAGTGCTTCTTTTGTGTCTTTATCATAAATTTTGCCAGTGATAGTACCCATTGCAATTGGCTCGGCTCCGTAAATTGTGCGTGTCAAAGCTGCAAATGCAATTGCTATTATTAAATTTCTTGCTTTCATTGTTTCCATTTTTTTTGGTTCAGAATCTGAATAATGATTCTTCTCTCAACCACAGTGTTTACTTTAATAATGATGCCGTTTGGGAATAGAGCAGAAGATGGCGAATTCAGTATAATATCATTGAAACTGTGAATCCTGAGTTAGTAAATCAGTGTAAATTCTACAATATTCATAGGTGAAAATTAGTTTTCATTTTTAGGGGGGCACACATAACAGCTTAATTGCCCTTGCAATCTTTTTTTGAAAGATCTAAGATCCGAATGCATAAAAGCGGGAAATCCGAAAATAAGACCTGTCGGTGTTTTGAAAAAGAACATTATGCCTGGAATAAAGCAGGTAATGGGGAAGAGTTCTTCTTTGCAAATATGATGCAGGAAGTATAAGATTAACTGGTAACACAGCAGGCAGGAAAAGAATAGATTTGTGCCTGTTCACGACTTCGTGATCTCGTTCGTGTATGGTCGTCTCCTAGAAAAGGGTGAGGTCTTTCCTAATTCGGAAGTGGTGATTAGCAAAGACTGTTTTAAAGGATTGAATGGGAGATTCTTCTATTCCGACCATGACGGCAGGGTGGCGATATGGCTCGGAGGGATTAGATATTCCATTGTGGTGAATGTTCGGCCGGATGAGACTGAACCGGCTCGCACAATTCCCACATTGAATTGTGACGGAATAGGGGATTTGACATCGCTCTCATGCCCTCGGTAGGACCTAAATATTGCAAAGTATTCCGTAGAGAGTTTGCGAATGCTTGGAGAAAATATGTTTTTTTGCTCTGATGGGAATGAAAAAGCAGATCTGTGTTAACACTGCCGCTCGAGAATCAACCATTTGAAATCAATAGTAAAAGAATTATATTAAGTATGAATGTTTCATGCAAGAGGAAAATGTTGATATTTCCGCTTTCTTTTTTCCTTGTCATTCCGTTGGAATGAAGATGCTCGGGCAAGGAATCCAGTTCATTGAAATGCTGATGAAGCGGTGAAGAATTCAAATTACTTTGCCATATATAAATCAGGTAAATATTCATGAATACTAATGCGGAATAAATGCAGATGCATTATTTTCCTATGAATAATCTGTCAGCGAGAAATGAAGGGAGCCCCGCGTCAAGGATAGCGCGTGCAGTTTGTGCGATGTCGTACTCCGCTCTGATGATCTCGAAAGACCATACATCGGTATCGAGAACGCCGAAACTTAGCATCGGGTTTCCATCTCTGGGTTGTCCGACACTGCCGACATTGATGAGAAATCGCTTATCCTTGACAAAAGAGAATGTTTCGAGATCTTCGCCGCAAACAGTCGGAATATGCGAGTGACCAATAAAACAATATTGCGTGCTAAAGTGTGGAAATTGCTGACCCGCGTCCTCAACGGATATTACATAATTCCATTGTTGAGGATTTTTGGGGCTCGCATGGACGAGTGTGAAAAGATCGGATTTGTGCTTGTATGGCAGGGAAGCGAGGTACGCAGCATTTTCTTTGGTAAGGATTCGGTTTGTCCATTCAACGGCAGCGCGTCCGTCCTCATGAAAATAATCCGCTTCCTTTGGATCAAGTGCGCCGAGATCGTGGTTGCCCAGGACGGAAAAAGCGGCACGTTCTCTAATTAACGATATGCAATGATTGGGCTGGGCACCGTATCCAACAATATCGCCCAGGCAGTAGATATGATCGATCTGGAGCGTATCAATAATCGAAAGAGCACGCGTCAACGCAGAAAAATTTGAGTGAATATCGGAAAGTATTGCACAGCGCATTCTTGATCTCATATGGGATAAAGACAATGAACAAAATACAAAAATTTAACAATACTTTGAAGAGGCTGCACAGTGAACAATAGGCAAAACGGTGGTGAAAAAATTATGAGATTTTCTGAGGAAGATCGCTCAAACACGATTCCCCAGGATTACATTGCGATTATTCTGCAAAGTAAAATAATTGTGCTTTCGATCTGGATTGCAGTGTTTTCCATGATTGCTCTTTATACATTCATGACCAAGCGTGTATACCAGTCCTCTGCAACTATACTTATAGACACAAAAGCTAAATCCGGAGTTATGATGACCGATTTGATGGGACTAGAATCTGAGAATAATATAAGGAATGAATTGGAGATTCTGAAGTCCCGTTCTTTGTCTGAAATAGTTGCAAAAAAAATGATTGAAAAGCGTTTTTTAGACGACTCACTTCACACACCGATACGAGTGATCCAGTTCGCAGAGGGGGTTAAAGGGGAAAATGAAAAATTGGAAGCAGTAGCAGAGTGTCTTCGGGGGTCAGTTCAGTTTGAGACAATGATAGATGCCGATGTCATAAAGATCACGACAACAAGCTCTTATCCTGAAGAAGCGGCGTTGTTGGCAAACCTCTATGCAGAATCGTACTACGAAAGAAATCTATATACCAGCCGTATAAAATATTCCGCTGCACGTTCTTTTCTTGCTGAGCAATTAAAAAAACGTCAGGAACAGCTAACCAATGCGGAACAAGCTCTTCAGAAGTATATGGAAGGATCCGGTATCGTCTATCTCGATGAGGCGGCAAAGCAGCTCATCGAACAGATCTCAAAAGCAGAAGCAGCGCGAGATGCGTTGACCGTGGATATCGAAGCCACAACGCAGAATCTAAATGCCTATCAAAAAGAACTTGAAATGCAGGAGCCGGAGGTGGCACGTTTGATTCAATCTGCGGACGATTCCTACATTCGTTTGATTCAAGAACAGCTCGCTAAGCTTGAAGTTTCCCGGGATCTTACACTTTCGCAGAAACAGCAGACAACTGATCAAAGCCAGGTAGACGCCAACCTTCAGGAGACGGAAAATCAAATTCGGTCGCTGCGGTCAAATTTAAATAAACGGACAGCAGATTTTCTTCGTTCGGGTTTCCCATCCGACGGCGGCGGCAGGGACGGATTGTCTCCCGCTTCGTCCCTTTCTAAAATGAAGCAGATGTATTTCGAAGCAAAAGTACAACTTGGTGGGTTGAAGGCAAAGAAGGCGGTTCTTGACAGTGTGGTCAGAAAATATGATCGGAATTTTGAATCCATTCCCCAAAAGAGTATTCATTTCGCACAGTTACAGCGCACACGTCTCAGTGAAGAAAAAACTTACTTGCTGATCGAAGATAAGTTCAACGAAGCATCTATTGCCGAGCAATCACAGTCTGGATATCTTGACATCATTGATCGGGCTGTTGCATCATACACACCGGTAAGCCCCGATGTGACGAAGAATCTTCTGATGGGGTTTATTTTAGGATTGGGATTGGGGATCGGAGTAGTGCTGCTCCGCGATTACCTTGATACCCGGATTCGAAAACCGGATGACCTAAAGAAGATTGGCTTACCTCCTTTAGGTGTGATCATGTTGATGAACGAAGAAATTAGTAGGTTAGGCGGGAAGTTGAAAATAGATGTTAGAGGGAAGATGATCGATGCTCACTTGATTACCCACACTAATCCGTTTTCTTCTATTGCCGAGGCGTACCGCCAACTCCGTACCAATGTGCAGTATGCACGCATAGACTTTCCTTTGCGTTCCATAAACTTTCCTTTGCGTACAATACTCGTTACGAGTCCAAATCCGATCGAAGGAAAATCGACCACAGTTTCGAATCTATCTATTGCATTCGCACAGGCTGGCAAGAAAGTGTTAGCTGTAGATACCGATCTTCGGAAGCCTAATTTGCATATTGAATTCGACTTGAGGCAATCTCCCGGCATCACAGACGTGCTTTTCAATACGTCTGAACTGAAAGCCGCGATTCAGCAGACTGTTATCAAGAATTTGGATTTGCTCTGTTGCGGTACGATTCCATCCAATCCATCAGAGCTTCTCGGCTCGACGGAGATGAAAACACTTATAGTCACATTGAAAAAAAAGTACGATATAGTACTTTTTGATTCGTCTCCGGTCCTCGCTGTAACGGATTCTTCTATTCTTTCTACATTAGTTGATGGAGTGATCGTAGTTACATCTGCAGGGCAGACGAGCAAAAATTCATTAATCCGGACAATAGAATCGCTCGAAGGTATACGCGCTCATGTACTCGGTGTTATGCTGAACAACTTCGACCCCCATTCTTCATACGGCGGTTACTACGGATACCGGCACTACAAGTATCGGTATGGTACTCAAGAGAAAAAAGTAGAGAAGGTATAAAGAGTAAGAAGTAAACGGTAAATAGTTTTAAATGATAAAAAAGGAGAAATGATGGAGCCAATGAGCAGATTCATCTGCTTCGAAAGGCACGTATGAATTAAAACACGCCGGATGGCTTCGCTTCTACAATGATAACGGGATAACGACAAAGGAACCGATATGAGAAACAAACTTCTTTTTGTAATAACAATTCATATTTTTACCTGTGCATTCTCTAGCGCACAGAGCAATATCACATCGGGCCTTTCGACTGCACAGGCGGCAGCGTATTACTATATTGCAAAACCGGGTGAGATCACAATGCAGGTCAATGTATGGGGTTTCGTTCAAAAACCCGGACGGTACGAGATTCCCATTTCCACCGATCTGGTGGAGCTGCTCTCGTATGCAGGCGGACCGGAACAGTATGCAAAGATAGATGAAGTGAAAATTACACGGCTGGCTGACAGCACCGGAGCAGGCAGGCGCGACATTATTGTAGATCTCACTGAATCCAAAGAGATGACCGCAAACAAACTCACTCTGCGTGCGGGAGATACAATATTTCTCGATCACACTTCGTGGGTGACAATGCGTGATGTCTTTAGTGTTGTGACTGCTGCAGCACTTGTAATTACTGCGGTTGCGGATGTGATGTTTATAACGAGAAGATGAACATTAGTGGCTCTAAATTTTTTCTTCCTCCATAAAATAATCTGGGATTGGCGACTGCCAAATGTCGCTGAATAACAAAGGATAAAGATATTGCAACTGAAGAAAATATTTTCAGATAAAGATTAGATTAACAAATATCTATGGTATGCAATTGATGTTGCTGTAAAATAACTAGTGCATCCTATCTGCTCTAACGAAAACCTAATTCCGAAAATAATATGATACCTGTATTCAAACCAAATTATGGCAATGAAGAACTTGAAGCTCTCAAAGAGCCATTTTCAACCGGATGGATCGGACTCGGACCAAAGACGAAAGAATTTGAATCAAAATTTGCATCTTATATTGGATGCAAACATGCAATTGGTGTAAACTCTGCAACGGCAGCCCTGCATCTAGCTATGAAAGTAATGGGAGTCGAAGATAGAGAAGTTATTACGACTTCAATGACATTTATTTCAACCAACCACGCAATTCTCTATAATAACGCTGTGCCGGTATTCTGCGACATTGAACCGGATTCTTTAAATATTGATACAACAAAGATTGAGAGTCTCATAACAAATAAGACAAAGGCAATTGTGGTTGTGCATTATGGCGGCTATGCTGTCGATTTAGATCCTGTCCTTGAAATTGCGAAGAATCATAACCTCAAGCTGGTTGAAGATGCGGCACACGCTGCCGGCGGAGAATATAAGGGAAAAAAACTCGGTTCCATCGGTGATATCGGCTGTTTCAGCTTTCATGCCGTGAAAAATCTTGCGTGCGGTGAAGGAGGGATGATCACCACGAATGATGACAAGATCGATAAACTGCTCCGCCGCCTTCGGTGGATGGGAATTACAAAAGACACTTACTCGCGCGATGCAGACACCCACAAAGGATACAGCTGGTATTACGATGTTGCAGAACTCGGATTTAAATGCCATATGAATGACATCCCGGCGGCTATCGGGATCGTTCAGTTGAGGAAGCTAGAAAAATCAAATGCACGGCGTGCAGAGCTGGTTGCCCGTTATAATGATCAACTGGCAGGAGTAGGGGATGTCGAATTACCAATTTGTAAATCATACATGACGAAACCCGCATATCATAATTATGTGATAAAATCTTCATACCGGGATAAGTTGAATGAGTATTTAAAAGAAAAAGGTATTTCAACGGGAGTGCATTATTATCCCAACCATTTGTATGACATGTATAAGCCCTATTACCGCCATCTTCCTGTGACAGAAACAATCTGGAAGAAACTGCTTACATTGCCGCTGTTCCCTGACCTCACGAACGATCAGCAGGATTCTATTATTGATGGAATCAAAAGATTTTTTAAACAGTAATCTCTCATCATTATACATAGAATAGAAAAGAAGGAATAAAAATTATCCTTAGGTGCAAAGCTATTTCCGGCTATGAAGAAAATAATTAATATATTGAATGAATCACCTGCGTATAGCTTTTATGAAAATTTGCCTCGCCCAGAGATTTGGTGGGAAACCAGTAACGGACAAGGGGTTGGTATATGGGGTTATGATTGGCCTGATCAATTAGGTAATGAAATCTTAAAGTTAACAGGTGAATTCCAATATGAAGTGTGGCAGCCAGACGTAAGGGCAGATAAAGAATATTTTGCTAAATTAAATTCGGGTGTTGTACATCGTCTTTTCCCTGCAACCCAAAGTACGTCTGATGGAAGCGAGTATTGGAGTAACCTTCTTATAACCAAGCTATTCCAAGAAAAAAATAATCGAATCATTCTTCATTTAAATGATTATCAACGATCTACACAAAAATTAATAGAAGTTGTCTCAGCCAAAGAATCATTGCCAATAGTACTGACAGGGCACGGAAGCTTTGCGACACCGCTTGCTTTAATAAAAAGGACTCGGAGAATTTGGAAGATTCCGAATCTCATCATTCAGGATCGACGTTTGTGTGTTTGTTTGGAAAACGTTGATATTATTACTGAGCAACGAGAAAAAGTTATTAAAGATATTCGTAGAGTTTTTAAAAAAAGCATATTTAAATTAACCATGGGATGCGATTTTGAATTTTGGCATTTTCGTCCACCAACATTCAACCGTTCGGCATTCGATAGTCGTTACAACACAAAAACAAAGAAAGTTTTTCTATTGGCATCGAACTTTACCCCAGGGAAGCAAATAGATCGATTGATCAAGTGTCTTAAAAGAAATATACTTCGTGAAAATTTTTTAATCCTCTTTGTAGGTCATGGGATGCCGGAATATGAAGCGTACTTACATGAACTTGCAGAACCATGGATCAAAACCGGAAATATTGCTTTTCACGATTATGTGAGGAACGAAAAACTGCGTGATCTTTATTGGGCTGCAGATTACTTTCTCAGTACATCTATTTCAGAAGGAGGCCCCGTGTCAGTATTTCAAGCATTTGGCTGTGGACTTCCTGTAATCTCAACGAATACCGGAGTTTCAGCTGAGATTATGAGGGAGACTTCAACTGGATTGTTGCTTGATCCAAGGCGTCCTCCTCTTTGGTGCAAAGCAATAAATGATGTACTCGAGGGACGAATCATTCTTAGTACACCTGTTAAAGTTGCCCGAAAAAAATTTTCCTGGGAAATTATAGCATCACAGTTTATACAATTATACAAAGATCTGTGGAAACAGTACTATGGGTAGAAATATGCAAACGTTTTAACGTGCAAATTATTCCCAGCGGTCATCAAGCCAGAACTATGGAGCTTCGAAAGAAGAAAGTTTGAGTATAATGTATTGTTGCTCTCTGAACTCCGAAAAAGTGTAGACAGAAATATTCTTGCTCAATTCATTAGTTTTCGGGGTATACGGCCGGTATTCATTGTGAAGCTCATGCAACACTAAAGGTCACCTTTGTTGATGACGTGGCGTGGTTCGAGTCTCTTACCGCATGAAGAGTTTCCAGCGGCTCGCCATACAGCAACAAAAGCTGCCCTCTTGTTGAAATCGAGCGATTTAAAAAAACTGTGGCAAGAATTGATTATAGGCCGATGAGAATAAAATTCAGGTAAAAAGTTAGAGACACATCTTCATAAAATGGAAAGCACCGCATCGCAGAATGGTTTGTCTGTCTCGCTATGGAAAGAAGATTGCAAATATGGCCAGTTTATTATTCTACGGGCAGTAAAGGCAAAATAAATTGTATATTTGTCGATATATACTGACTAAGAAATTTATCTTATGAGCAATAATTCTTTAGTCTGCGTTTTGCTTCTTAATTATAACGGAAAGCATTTATTAAAGGATTCGCTTTCTTCTTACTTGGCGAATGATTATCCCAATTTTGAAATCGTCTTGATTGATAACGGCTCTGTGGATGGGAGTCAGGAATATGTACGCACTCAGTTTCCGCAGGTACATCTGATTGAAAATGGGAAAAATCTGGGGTATTCAGGCGGGTTTAATGCAGGTCTGGAATATACATTTCAAATACGGAACGCAAAATATGCCCTTGTCTCCAATAATGATATCAAAGCGGATAGAAAGGTCATTTCGGAATTAGTAACGGTAGCAGAATCTGACCCGACGATCGGTTTTGTGACAGGTAAGGTGTTTTACTTTGATAATCCGACCGTGTTTCAGACAGTGGGCAAGCGCGAAGATCCGATACGCTGGAACGGATCGCACATCGGTCAGGGAGAACACGATCAAGGACAATATGATCAAATTTGTGAACGAATCTTTGCCGACGATATCTTTACGCTTGTCAAAGGTGCTATGTACCGCGAGTTGGGCGGATATGATACTACATTTTTTTTACAGTGCGAAGAATATGATTGGCAGGCACGAGCAAAGCTTGCAGGATACAAAATAATGTATACGCCATATGCAAAAATTTGGCATAAGGAGAGCGCAACACTCGGAAAAGCGTCTGCAAAGAAAATGTATTATGATGCGAGAAATCCTCTGATTGTCATTATGCGATATAAATCAACGTTATTTTTCCGTAGGTTCATGTGGCACCATCTATATGATTTTGTTATCAAGGCATCTTTGGTGAACTTAAAACGATTGCAGCCAAAGATATCATATAAAATATGGCAGGGATTTTTCTCCGGTTTGATATGGGGAACAAGAAATCGTATCCTATCAGTACGTCACTTTATTTAATCGAACACGCATGGCAGTGGAATTTTATAAAGAAAGCCGAATGGAAGCTATTGAAGCATTCCTTGATGATAATTTTTCCGCACCAACACATTGGCCTGAATGGAATATTGTTGTCAGTGAATATTTTAAGACAGGTTTTTTCTATTGGGTGTGTTCCGAGAATGGAGAGATCATAGGTATTTGCCCAGTTCATAAACAAAATAATTTATTTACGATACAGTATGCAACCGGTCCTCGGGAATTCCTGCTGCCGTTCGGGGGTTGGATTTTTAAACGATCGTACAATTTCACATCGCATAGCGTTAATTTATCAATCGCTCAAGCATTGACAGGCTTTACACTTCCTTGTATTGATGAATTTCATGTTACCTATTCTAACATTAAAAAAAATGATTATTGTACGATAATCGTTGATCTGCGAAAAGAATTAGATCGTATTTGGCAGGAGGATATTTCTTCGAAACGACGTAATATGGTTCGAAAAGCCGAAAAGAACAATGTTCGCATAGTCATCGACGATAAAAAGGATCTAAGTACTTTTCATTCTTACTTGAAAAATGCCAATATAGAATATGGATTAGGCACGCCAGAAAATATTTTCTTTGAACGATTGTTTCTGAATTCAAGAAAGGTAAAATTTGATATTCTATGGGCCATAAAAGATAATTCTATTCTTGGGGGATTAGTTCTCGCTATGGACAAGAATTATGCCTTGTATTGGCTGGGTATCGGAATTAAGGAAAGCGGCAACTTCGGCCAGGGTGAACTTCTTCAATGGCACGCGATTCAAAATGCAAAACGCAATGGATGTTCATACTACGATCTCTGTTCCGTTGAAAAGGAGCGGCTGCCGAATATTTATGAGTTTAAAAAGGATTTTTCCCGATGGGAAGTTCATAATTATTTTCTTAACGAGAAAACATTCTCTTATCGATTGTTTAATAAACTGGAAGGATTGCTCATATTATGAGAATAGCCCGCATCAAACAACTGATTATTAATATGTTTATGAAATGGCACAATAAAAAATCAAACCGGTTTGGCGCCGGTATCAAGTTTGACACAACCGTTCATATTGGCAAAAATGTTGTTGTCGGGAATCATGCAACAATCGTTGAAGAATCTGTTCTTGGGGATGATGTTGCAATCGGTGATAATACCGTGCTTTCCAGGGTCGCAGTCGGGAAGGGGTCGCATATCGAGTACGGCGTCGTTGTTACCGGATATGGAAACGGTAAAATTCAGATAGGTGAAAATTCGTACATTGGTATCTACTGCGTGATGGATTGGAGTGACAACTTAACAATAGGAAATTACGTTCATATTGCCGGACCTTCCACAGGATTATGGACTCACACGAGTGTAAGGCAGGCTCTCGCAGGTGATATGCTGTCCGATAAATCCAAAAGAGAAACAAGTCCGATTATTATTGAGGATAATGTATATATTGGCGGTAATTGTACTATTTATCCCGGAGTAACGATTGGCCATCATTCTATAATCGCACCGAACAGTGCTGTTACAAAAGATGTTCCTTCTTATACAATGGTTGGCGGTGTGCCGGCGGTATATATTAAGAAGATCAAATTAAACAAACATAGTACTAGAAATAATGCAAAACATGAACGATGATTCATATCTCAAGTCGATGATTCAATAGTAATGTTTCCCCAAATAATATTTCAATGAAACTTAATAATCGTTCGCGGCACGTATGCTTGCTCAGAAGTTAATACTCAATTATTCAAGCAGAATCCTCATACAAATAACCTCTATGATCGTGGGTATATTTGTAGCGCGGATAGCCGGACCGACTGCACTAGGTATCGTCGCTTTTGGAATGTCGTTTGTATCGATGTTTCAGTTCATTGCGGATTTCGGAACAGGAACTGCGCACGTAAAATTAATTTCTGAGGGGAGAGATATAGGTACATGCATCTCGACATTTACACGCATCAAACTTCTGCTGACCGCAGTATTTTTTTTCTTTGTTGTGTGTGCTATCTTTGTCCAGTATGCCATTCTGCACAAATCATTCGAGACACACGAGCACTTCATTGTAGTTCTCATCTGGCTGGCGTCGATTGTTCTGACTCAAATAAGTTTAATACCAATCAGTACGTTTATCGGCCGCACTGAACAAGCGAAACAGGATGTACCATCATTCATTCAATCAATTATTGTACAGATATTACGATTAGTAGCGGTTATCGTCGGATTGGGCGCTATTGGATTGAGCGGGGCACAGCTGCTCGGTGCAATTATTCTGGTAGTGATATATTTTCAGCTTTATAAAAATTACCCCAGAGGGCATTATGATCATTCGCTTGCGATGGAGTACGTCAAGATTAGTATCCCGATAATCATTATTGGATTTGCCAGCAATTTGGTATTATATTTGGATCGTGTCATACTTCAATATTATTCAGATGCACGGCAAGTCGGGTATTACGCTGCTGGAATCAGCCTCAGCGGTTTTGTGCAGACCATCGGAAACACTGTCGGTTTGTTGTTTTTTCCGATGTTTTCTTCAGCCGTGGCGAGAAATGATCACGAGTACATCCATGATACCATACATCGCTTTGAGCGGTTCACCTATATATTCATAATGCCATTCGTTATATTTGTCGTTATTTATTCTGAAATCATCGTCAGAGTATTTCTCGGGAAGCAATATGTACCGTCAGGGCCTGTATTAGCGGTGATGGTCGCAGGATCATTTTTTTATGTCACGAATATGCCGTACGGTAATTTCATTCTTGGTATGAACAAATTTAGGCTTGGTGCTTGGCTCCAGTCTATGAGTCTCTTTTTATTTATTGCATTAAATGTGTTTATCCTGAAAAGAATCGGAATTGGATACCAAGCTCTTGGTACAGCGCTGGCAGTTTCATCTAATTCTTTGGCTGTGGGATATTCGTTCCGTTTTTTTGCGGGGAGAATATCGCCTCAACTCGAAGTATGGAAAAATGAGAGATATTTACTTTACGGTTTTATACTCACGGGAATCGGAATTACCTTGAAGAATTACCTTCACACCGATCAATCGTGGACTACCTCTATTGTATTTGCTGTTTGTTTCTTTCTTTTAACCTATGTACTTATGTTTCTTATGAAATGGATAACAAAAGATGATTTACGGCAACTGCAAAAAATTAGTGACGTAAAAAAAATCTACACATATATTCGAACAGAATTATAGAATAATGGTCGAATGCTCTATTGAGATTTAAGTCTATGAATAGGAAAAGATGATTTTAAGAACAAATCGCAGATTATTTAGATGTAACCGGATTTAGTAACGGCTTGTTAAAGAAAGTAACCGGTCAATAAATAGAGAGGAATGAAAACATAACTGAGATGTTACGGCTAATTAGTGAACGTTCTTTATACGAGTTTTTAAAAAAATACACATTGATCGGGATTCTTGTAATCCTCTCGATGTATTTTTTATATGCGAGAGGGTTAGAAGCACTTACGGCTATGGTAGTTGTGCTTTGGGTTATTTTTGCTGCATTTGAATTTCCAGAGTTGCTTCTCATAATATATGTTTTATGTTCAGGGATACTATTAGAATTGGCTCCTAGTAGTGGATTCCCATTATTTGCACTTGGTGGCGGAATTTCATTTCAACTCACTGATTTCGTAAACCTTGTGATATTTGTTGTTGGTATAAGTCTTTTTGTGCGCCAGGGCCGCAAACCAATGTTCTTGATCCCCTTGTTTTTTTTCTTTTTCGGGTTAATTATATCGGTCACTATAAATATCGGAGATATTGATTCAGTCCGTCAATTATTCAATTCGTCACGCCTGCATATTTATATGCTTTCTTACTTTGGATTATTGGGGATTATTTCAACTGAAAAGCGTTTCTGGTTTGTTGTAAAACTCTACGTCGTTGTTATGTTTCTTGCATTTATAATTCAATTGTATGGTTTTATAAATGGCGAAATAAGAGTGGGCCATACAGTGGAAATCGGAAAACATATTATACCTTATGTAACGAGTAAAGCTGCTTACGAAACGTACCTTGTTCTATTTGTATCATTAGGTATTATTCTTTTAGGAAAGAAGGCAAGAATATCCAAATGGTATTTGCCTGCTATTGTTGCGGTTTTCACATTTGCTCTGGCACTTGTACGTCAATACTGGTTAATGATAATTGTTGGAATAATTTCATTATTATTTATATCGAAGAAAATTACTAAGACTGCAGCAATTACTGCATTTACTGTAATTTTATTCTTCATTGTAGTTAATAATGCACCAATTCTTAGCAAGGGTGGACTTAGTCTTCCAGAAATAATTGCGATGAGATTCTCTTCTATTGAAAGTTCAGTAGGTAATAAATCATCAACATACAATGTCCGTTTAGCAGAAATAGAGTTGTTAAACTCGAAAATATCAGAAAAACTATTTTTTGGATACGGGCTAGGCAAAACTGCTTCAAAATTATACGATAATGATGTTGGTGTATCGAACACAATTATGCTTTTTGGAGTTCTTGGATTATTATTTCCCATATCGTTTACTCTAATATTTTTTAAGAATGCAATGAGGCTTTTACGTTCACTCCAAAAAGATTCAAAATATAGAGGTATTGTTGCAGGATTAATAGGAGCGATGATAGGCCTTCTATTCGCTTATCCGGTTTCCCGCGACATTTTTAGTGCAGGACCTAGAATTATTATTATAATGGCAGTTCTTCTGGAGTCGATAGAATTTATTTCACAGAAGGATGTTTCGATTCCTTCAATGGAAAATAGAAATCATAGTTAAGGAATGGAATATTCTAAGAAAACCAAGTAATCATTTGTAGCTATCTCCCGATATTATCCTCCAGTTCGAGAATATATTCGGTGAATGAAATATTCTTTTAAGATCTTATATGAAAATTCTTTTTATATGCAAAGGCCATTTCGACAGCGGTATAGAATTCTATAAATCGTTATGCGCACAAGCCGAGAGTGAACTCCTGATCGACATGGAGGGTGGAAGGTACACTCAAAGTGTCATCGATGCAGATACCGCTGAAATAGCGCTCGGCATGCACCCCGATCTTGCCCGTGAATACGAATTGGTCCGGCAGATTCGGGATAATTTTAACTTGGAACATGAAAAAATATCAATGGTCAAATATCATTCACTTGCCTTGAAGGATTATCAGAATTTTCTCATCTCCCGAAGAGTAGTACAATGGATAAAAGAAAAGAAGTTCGATCTGATTCATTATTATGGCTCGTCATTGCCGTGGCTTCAACAGATGGTCTTTCTTAAAGGGGTGCCGCGGATATTTACAGTACACGATTATATTCTTCACTTCGGAGAGTCGCATGGTAGAGCGTGGAATTACAAATTTTATATGAAGGCAATAACGGAAAACCGAACTCATAATTTCCATTTATTGTCTGAAACTATGAGGAACGAATTTTGTGCGTATTATGGAGTACAGCAACAGAGAACCATTGTTGCCAAATTTGGCTCATTTGAAGTATATCTTAAGCATGCACGCCCGGATGTACAAACTGAGAACCAAACCATTTTGTTTTTTGGTAGAATCTCTCCATATAAGGGCATCGAATATCTGGCAGAGGCAGGAAAGAACCTGCAAAGTCGATTTCCAAATCTCAGAATTATAATCGCAGGTGCCGGAGAGTTATATTTTGATCGGTCGATAATCGAGAATAATTCGATCTTTGAAATTTATAATTATCACATTTCAAACAGTTTGCTGGCTCAATTGCTCCAGCGATCATCGATTGTCGTTTGCCCATATATAGAGGCTACGCAGAGCGGCGTATTAATGACTGCTTATGCGTTTAATAAACCCGTTATTGCTTCTGATGTCGGTTCATTTCGAGAGTACGTTGTCCATAACACCACAGGGCTTCTCGTTCCACCAAAGGATTCTAAAGCGCTTGCCGATGCAGTGAGCTCACTGCTCGCCGATCAAGATCGCCTTACTGCCATGATAGCTCAGATACAAAGAACGAAGGAAAGTGAATCAAGTTGGGCAAGATCCGCTGTTCAATTATCTGAATTCTACTTGTCAATTTGCACAAGACATAATAAATAAATTTCAAGTATCCTTAAAGGAGGATTTATAAAAAAGATTATTGTGATAGTACTTGTACTAACGATAGTCCATGTAATACTTGCCGTAGATAGGATCAATTTAAAATAATACTAATTCTTAGAGAAAAATCCGAAATGAAATCAGTAAAAAGGTTTGCGGTATAACATATCGTAATAAAGCAAATGAGAATAGTGAAGGAATCTTATAATAGAATTTAGGTTCTTCTACCAAGAGAGTGGCAAACAGATTGTCTATTAAAAAATAAGTGAGAAGGTACAATATTGAATAATATACCTTTAAGAATGTATTCTATTCTTATAATTTTCATTTTAATCCTTTCATTCAGATTCATATATAGTGATGGTGCGTGGAATACTTTACCTCAAAACACAGGAAGTGCATTATCAGGAGATCAGAATTTTTATGATAGAACCGGATTCAGCTTATCAAGGGGAGAAGGATATGCTCTCGAAGGAAAACCGACATGTTTTTATCAACCTGGCTACCCGGCATTTTTAGGTGCAATATTTTACTTCTTTGGCCATAGTTATCGAGCAGTGATTATCATACAAATAATATTGGCTTTTATCACATTCAGTATGTTCTTATATCTCGCCGAATGCCTTTTTAAAAAATATTCATTTATCCCCGCGTTGTTATATCTCTCAAATTACATGCTCCTTCAATTTGTTAATGCCCTTATGACTGAAACTTTGGCTTTATTTCTTTTTATGTTTTCACATTTTCTGCTTTATCAATATTTGAAAGTAAGGAAGAATTATTACCTAATCCTATTGAGTATAAGCTTCGGGTATCTCATTTTAGTGCGGCCTATATTTCAATTGTATCCATTATGTTTATTGGTAAGTTTTGCTGTTTATTACATCTTCTCTAAAGATCACGCGGCCACGCCTCAAATATTAAAGTCTGTTGTGATTTTTATGGCAGTTAGCATTTTGGTCCCTCTGCCTTGGATGATTAGAAATAGTAACGTATTTGGGTCATATAAAATAGGTTTTATAGGAGGGTATTCGTTGTATCAAGGAATAAACCCAAAATATTGCGGCGAAAGTATAGGATGGGAAAAGGTTGATGATGATCTTAATATTTCCAGCAGAATAATTGGCCATCCTTCGGATTTCGGTGATCTGAGTTGTGAACCTAAATATATGGCAAGAGTGGATTCTATCCTTTATAGTGAAGCATTACATATTATAGAAAAGAGACCAACAGAAGTACTTCCAGTTATGGTTATGAATGTTTCCAGGTTACTCTTTTTTCGACCCTTTTCTAATCAGGAGTTATCAATTCAAAGGAACTTGTTATCCTTCATAAATTTCTGTTCTTTCATATGTTTCATAGGAGGATTATTATTTCTGATTTTCAAAAAAGAAAATAAAGGAGCTATTATATACAGTTTCAGTGTATTAAACCTTTCTGTTTTTTTGTATTATTTAGCTATTCATAGTCTTTTCGCTATAGAGCCAAGGTATGGTATTTATCCTACCGTACAGATGTACTTATTTGTACCATTGTTTATTCTTATGATTCGAGGGAAGCGTATGTCACCCTTAATCCTGCAGGAAGAAGGCTGTAAATTGATAGCTTAATTAATTGACGTTTTTGAAAGGTCGAAAGTTTGAATAGGAGATACATATTTCAAGACAGCGATAGCTTGATACTAGGAGCGAGCTTGATAGATATCGACAACATGCATTTATGGTACATTCCGTTGTATACCCATTCCGATAGAACTTTTGATGTGTTACACTTAATCGGTCAGTATGTTCCATCTGGTTCAGTTTCATCGAAAGTCAAGTGATGGAACCAGGATCAACGCGTTGGAATACTGAATGGTCGGGGCGAGAGGTACTAAACGACATCCGTATGGAGGATTTCTTCGGTGGACGCCAGTATATTACAAAATTTTTTCCGTGGTGGGGAAGAGCTTTAGAAGCAGGTTGTGGACTTGGAAGATATGTTTTCTATTTTGCCTCTATGGGACGAGAGATTATCGGGGTCGACTTTTCACTCGAAAGCATCAACAAAGCAAAAAAATTTGCCCATGAACATGGATTTTTGCCTGAGTCATTTGCCGAAGGAGATATTGAGCATCTTGAATTTGAAGATGAAAGTTTCTCCTATTATATCTCACTTGGCGTCTTAGAGCACTTCTATAACGGTCCGGAAAAGGCACTGAGCGAGGCGTACAGGGTTCTTGCACCGGGAGGAATCCTTCTTGTAACAACGCCCAGCCAGTATTCTCTGGAGGTGCTCAAGACGACTGGAAAAGCTAAAATAAAAGGAGCACTTGGTCGGCGCAGAAAAGGGGTTACGGACGTCATTTCAGAGAATCCCGATGGATCATTTTTTCAATACTGGTATGCTCCAGGGGAAATGGCATCGTTCATCAGGAATACAGGATTCCATATTTTAGAAAAAAACGTTATCGATTTACGTTATGTACTTTTTCAGAATTCAAAATCGTCTGCATATGCTCGCTGGCTCTTTGAACACCAATCTTTGATTTCAAAACTCGAGAACAGTGTATTGAAATTATTCGGAGCTAATGGCGTCTGCATTGCTGTAAAACCGGGAAAAATAATGCACTGCTTCTGCTGCAGCACAGAGTATCCTAGGGACGTTCTCATCCAGGAGGACATCAATATCCCTGTTTGTGCGGTATGCCGTAATTCTCATCACCAGATTCTTCAAGCATACAGCGGTAAAACATATGCCCGCTATATCGAGTCTCGGAAATTGACGACTGATAACCAGTGCAACTTTTGTGGTGCCACATTTGAGCCAGATCCGATATTTGGCGATCATGGATTTGCGAAAGGGGCATGTCCAGCCTGCATCAGAATTCCCCGGAATGTCGGAGAACTTGCAGCCAAGTATATGAGACAAACCTGGAAACCATATTAACGATCTTTTCACTTCACTCTTAATGAGAAGGCGTCATGCTATATAAAGGTTGAATGAGGCAGGATTAAATTGGCATATTTTACAAATACTATAATGATAAAATATTTACTAAGACTTGGTGTATAAGATGCCTTGGCTTAAGTCAGGAATCAATAAATTTATTCCCTCGCCTATCTGGCAGCCGTTTCCTCCAATAAAGGAAACACTAAAGTTGTTAAAATCAGATTCGGTTATTCTGGATATCGGTGCAGGTGGGAGAAAAATTGATCCCCATGTTATATGTGTCGATAAATATCCATTCCCCAATACAGATGTCTGCAGTGATATTGAATCCTTGCCTTTTCAAGATAATTATGCTGATTGTATTTTTTGTACAGGTACATTTGAGCATATTAAAAATCCCGATCTTGCTTTGAAAGAATTCTGGAGAGTATTAAAAGAGGAAGGGATCGTTCATATTGAAGTCCCTTTTATGCAGCCGTATCATGCAGACCCGCAAGATTATTATCGGTGGACATTAGAAGGGATAAAATATTTTTGTGAAAAAAATTCTTTTAGCGAATTGTCCTCAGGCGTGCATTTAGGCCCCGTTTCAGCTATGAACGTTATTATTATACAATTCTGTCAAAGCTTCTTCGAGAACAAGATATTTCGTAAAATAACAGATGTCTTCTTTTCTATAATTCTTTTTCCTTTGAAATATCTTGATTATTTTCTCATTCGTAAGAGGAAAGCTCATTACTTTGCATCTGGCGTTTATTTTGTCGGGAGAAAAAAAATACAATGAAGGGGGATGATTAGATGAATGTTATAGAAAATACGGATAATAATTCGTTGTTATGGAGAGATCAAATAGTGGCGTTCATCATACTATTTACATATTTAATTATTTTTTCTTTGACGCTGACAAATGTGCATAATTATGCTGATGATGCTGTGTCGTGGGCAGTCATTATTAACAATGGATGTCCAATGGTTCATCAGCATCACATTCTTTATTTTCCCCTGGCGAAAGTTATTAAATCAATAATCACAATAATAACAAATATTTCAACGCTCAAACTACTTCAATTCATCTCTGCCGTCTTTGGCGCAATAGGGTTGACTGTATTCTACTTGATTTTACGACTCGAAAAAATAATGCAGAAATTTGCAGTCTTGTGGACAATTATCTTATCGTTAACTTGGGGATATTGGGCATATTCAGTCGAGGGTGATGTATATATACCTGCCACCGCGTTACTTTTATCGGCGGTGTTCATTGCGCTACTTATCCATAGATGTGAAAGAAAAAGGGAATTTATATGGATATTGGTTTTAATCCTTTTATTCTGTTGTTCTGTCTTTATTCACCAAATGGCTGCATTTAGTTATCCTGGGATAGCTTTTATAATATTAACAAAGGATCGTGCAAGCTTTAAACGCCGTGCACTTCTCTTGTCAGTTTTTACCATATGTTCATTAGTTATTGGGATGGGAGTATATTATTTATTTTATTTATATCATATAAATAAAATTGCATCTCTCTATCCACCAGCAATGTACGGTAATTTTTGGACGTATTGTATGGGATATGCAGGGGGACGCGTAACATCCCTTGGATTTGATATCTTATCTACGATCGTAAAAGCTATAGCAATAGCACTTGCCAAAGGAACGGTTGGCATAGGGAGAACTTTCGTAAGTATTACTCCATGGTTAATGCATCCATCTGTCTATGCAAAAGTTACCCATATGTTCCCGGATAAGCTTCTCTATGATGATTATTATGTATTGAGAGAATATCCACGCTGGTTTTTTTACTTATCATTGACGGTTCTTGGTATGCTTGGATCAATTGTGGTCGGATGTTTTACGAGCATCATTTTACATATTCGAAGAATAAAATTTAAAAAAGTGAGAACATGGTTGATATTTATTATTCTACCTTTCATTTTTAGCCTGTTTTGGGAACCCGACTCTGAAGAATTTTGGATCATTATCCTACCGTTTTTTGTGATTATAATGGCAACATTCATAGAAGGTATTTCAACAATTAACGGAGTTCGTTCGATACAAATCAATCTTACTGTTCTTGCAATCATCTGTTTATTTTTGCTCAATGGCATTGGTGCGGTGATTCCTAACATGAATAGTAACAACGATTATTTTTGGCATACGAAAGATTATCTCGATTCAATGGCGCCGCAAGATGCTGCTCTCACTTTCGATCATTTTATTAGTTGGAATATTTCTTTATACAGAGCGGGCAATGAGAGAATCTTAAGTAGTTGGTTTTTTAGATGGGATTGTGAACCAGTTCTTACTATTGAACGTCTAGAAGAAAAAGTTGATAATGTTGTGTCTAAAGGTGGCCACTTATGGTTGGATCCACAATTTATAAATCCTGATCCTGTCAATCTCTGTGTAAGTTCCAGACCGGAAATGGGTAATGTTCAGAAAATAAGAAAAGAGTTGTTGGAATATGTTATATCAAAATACTCGCGAATGCTAATCATACCGGATTCGACATGTTTTGGCTTTCAACCATAGGTTGTGAAGTGATAATCAATTAGTCATGGTAAACTCTTATACGCAGTAATTCTTATGAATCATGTTGTCGTTCTCAATATGGACTCTAACGGTCTCGGTGTCGCCCGCAGTCTTGGTAGACTCGGTATACCGGTCTATGGAGCTGATCATAACGAAAAAGCGGTGGGATTTTTCTCCAAGTACTGTAATAAAAAGTTATTGCTTCCAAATCCAACATCTAATTCTCAAGATTGTGCAAAAACCTTGCTAAGGATAGGTGAGAGTCTCGATCGTAAAGCGGTACTCCTTCCCACTTCCGATGCTTATGTTATTTTAATCTCTCGATTTCAGAAAGAACTTGCAAAATATTTTTATTTTAATATTCCTGCTACAAACATTCTTGAAGGTCTGGTCGATAAGAGCAGGCAGTATGCGTTGGCTGAAGAATTGGGCGTGCCGATAGCGAAGACATATTATCCACGAACAGTGTCGGAACTTGCGAAGCAAAAGGAGAGGTATGTCTATCCTATGTTTATAAAAGGAACAAGTTCTCATCAATGGCAGGACGCATTCCGATCAAAAGGTTCTGTCGCGCAGAACTACGATGAACTTGTTCATCATTTCATGCTGGCTTCCGAAAAAAAAATTCCAGTCGTTGTACAGGAAATCATTAAAGGTCCTAATTGTAATCATTATAAAGTTTGTGCATACTACTCAAGTGCAGGTGAGCTGCTTGCTCTTTTTTCAACCCAGAAGACTCGACAATATCCCGTCGATTTCGGTGTTGGTAGTTATATGATATCGGGTTACTATCCAGACCTTATTGCTATAGCGCGCAGATTCTTTGAGGGAATCAAGTACACCGGTGTTGGATCGATCGAGTTTAAGAAAGATGAGAAAGATGGAATATTCAAAATGATTGAGCTCAATCCGCGTCTTTGGCAGCAAAATATTCAGGCTGCATATGCAGGCATAAATTTTGCTTTCATCAATTATCTTGAATGCATTGGGGAAAAAGCCGCACCTCAATTAGAGTTCAAATCGGATGTTGTGTGGCTGGATGCAATCCAAGATTTTCAATCATTTTTAACGAATAGAAGGAAGGGAGACATTTCATTTTATAGGTGGTTAAAATCGATTTGGAAAGCTAATTCTTATGCGTATTTTGCCTGGGATGATTTAAAACCCGGGTGGAAAAACTCAAATTACGGCACAAAATATTTGAAACTCCCCTTGAAATTGTTTACGAAGTGAGTGTAATGAAGGTATTTAAAAAATATATTAAGAAGGCAATTGCCACAACTTCGGGTAGAACAGGAAAATGGGATAAGACCTCTAAAATGAAGGTTTTAATCAAGTGCTTTGATGGTTTCGAAAAAGAACGTTGGGAAAAAATGATCGAGCAGGAGTACCCAATGCTTCTAAATAAAACCGATTTTCGAATTGTCGAATCGAAACTGGAGTTCCTCAAATTCATCGGTAATGCAGAAGCGGTATTCTCTGATGATATCGAGGATATTCAACTTGCACATAAAGCTCTATTTTATCAGATACCATTAACAGGCGTCGATTACATTGAACGCTATGCATCTTCGAACGTTATTATAGTTACTTCCAGGGGGCTCGCATCTCGCTCTGTTGCCGAGTATGTCCTTGGCTATCTCCTTTTCCATGCAAAGCAAATTGCCAATACTCTTATAGATAGAACAAAAAGGCAATGGAGTCAGGAACATTATTTCAATACTCTCCAGATGCTTAACTCAGTTAACGTTTGCATCATGGGTTATGGTGCGATCGGTCAAGAAATCGCATCAATACTTGAGATATTCCACACAAATCTTTTTATTGTTGATATCAAATTTGATAAATCGCATACCTTATCTAGAGGGAGTACATACTACAAAAGCTTTGAAGAAGTACAAGCACCACTCGATTATATTATCATTACACTACCGCTTAATAAAAGCACAAAACACATTATTAATGGGAAATATTTCGAAAAGATAGGTTCTCATTGTATTCTCATCAACATCTCGCGTGGTGAGGTTATCAATGAAAAGGATCTTATTTATGCATTAAAAAATCATCAGATCGCCGGTGCAGTGATTGATGTGGTAACGAAGGAACCATTAACAAACACGTCGGTGCTCTGGGATTGCCCTAACCTCATTGTCACTCCGCATATCTCAGGAAATATTTACATCATCAGAGAAAAGATAATGAAGCGGTTCCTTGATAACGTAAGTAATGCAAGAAAACGAGAAACGTTGGTAGGAAGAATTACCTTCTAGTGTTCGATATCCTTATCAATATTGATTTTGGAAAGACACCAAGGAGCGTTGGCTTATTACGGTCACATTATTCCTATCTATCATTTTACAATGAAAATTCATCTCAAAAAAAAGAGATGGAAACATCATACTATGCTTTTGTTGGTTACTCACGGGAAGTTAACGAATGGGACTTTGCTGAATCAGATTCTACGGAATTAATTATTATCGGAGAAACTTATCTTTCCAAACAGGGAAGTGCATATTTGAATAAAATTAGTAGACGCCTCAAAAGTTCTGAGGTAATGGATATTATTAGAAAAGATCAGAATTCCTTTTTTCAATATATAAAAGGCAATTATGTACTGCTGCTTATAGATAGAACAAAGCGAGAGGTCATGATTGTTAACAATAGGTTCGGTATATCGCCTTTTTATTATATGGTTATCGGAAATTCTTTTTATGCGTCGACATCGCTGAAAGCGTTAAGGAATAGCTGTTCCGGCAGAACGATAATTGATCCGGTTGCTATTCTTCAGAAAGAAATATTTAATTTTCCACTCAATAATAGAACACTTCTTTATAATATCCATAATTTGACACCAGCGGAAATAGTTACTTTTAAGGGCAGCACAATCCATTCAGGTACTTATTGGTCTCCAGAATCGTTGTATTCAACCACGCTCCTATCAGAACAGGATGCACTTTCTATAGGCGGAGATCTTTTCTATGAAGCTATTAATATCAGGACACAGGATGTTGCAAAAGTAAATGCATCGTTGACAGGTGGATTCGATGGAAGAACAATTCTCAGTGTTATTCAGAAAAACCCTGAAGATATGAATCTCTACTCATTTGGTATTGACGGAAGTGAGAATATCAGTATTCCAGCAAAGATCTGCGATGATCTCGGATATCAATATGTACCGATTGTCTTGGACAGTGGGTATGAAGAAGTATATACGAAGTACGCTCAAGAAATGGTTTTGCAGTCAGATTGTTTACGGACAATCGAAGGGGCAAATTATCCTTATGCGTTTAATCTTTTAAGAGATTTTTCACCGGTTGTTTTAACCGGTATCTTTGGAAGTGAATTGCTTCGGACATTTCAAAATGTTGGTTTGATGGTTACACAAGACTTCGTTGAACTCAATAATTCAAACAATGCAGATTACAAATGGCTGAATATCAGGGAACGCTTAATGAAGGATTCTTACCTGAAAAGGGATTTCATAAAAGAACATTTTGACGAAATGAGAGAAGATTTCTGCAATACTTCATGGAATTCAATAGCAGGGTTACAAAAAGATAAGCGATTTTATATTTTTCTAATGAAGGAAGGTCTTCGGAAATATTTTGGCGGGGAAGTGCATTCCGAAAGAATTTATGCTACGAATAGATTCCCGTATCTTGATGATGATTTTGTTGATTTCGTATTCCAATCTCCGTTTGCAGGCGTCTATTCGAATATTCTCCACCCGACACCTTCTGAGCGTTTTCGGTCTCAGTATTTTTATGCAAAAATTATGGAAAAGTATAGGCCAGAACTCTTACGGTATCCAACAGATCATGGGTTCCCTGCAAGTTATATCCTTTCAAAATTTCCATTATTAAAAATATCGTTTCCCTACCTCTATCATAGACAAAAGAGGAAGAGAACGAAATATCGTGAATTCAAACCTGTCGAGTGGTGTGAACTATATCTTGCATCAGCCGACAAGAAAATATTGTTTGAATCACCGTTTACCAATGCCACTCTGAAAGAACATGCTGCAAATAGAATTTGGAAAGATAACTTTAATAAATTTGAATCAATGATTTCTCTCAATTTCTGGTGGAATAGTTAAGTTGAAAGCCCTCTTCTTGGCAAATCTCCCTTTTGATAGTATGAGTACCGGTGGTGTACAAGCCGCAGTTCAATCATTGTGTGAAGGACTGGCGTATTTTACCGAAGAGCATGAAATTAGCGTTGTCTCTATTTCAAAGAATATGCAGAGTGATTCTGTCGTGGTTCAACATGGGATCACATATTACTTCGTCCAATCTGTCCATACTTGGTACCAACGACCTTCGACACTCTGGAATATCCCTCGTGTGCAAAAACTTATACAGCAACTTCAACCGAATGTCGTGAATGTAATAGATCATCCGACGATGGCGTTGGCTGCATTAAACGTTAATGTTCCGAAAGTTTTCACAATCCATGGAATCAAAAAAAAAGAGGCACAGTTTTGGCAGGGAGCTGAGTACTGGAGCCACCAGTATGAATCCATAATTGAGAGTTATATTCACACACAGTATGACAATTTCATAGCGGTATCTCCCTATGTCGTTGAACTCTTAGGGAACAAGTTTGGTGAGTGTAAAAAAGTTTTTAAGATTCCCAATGCGGTATCTGAACACTTTTTTGCGAGACAGTTGGACAAAAAACAGGATAATGAAATTATTATTTTAAACATTGGGGCTTATACCCGGCTTAAATCGCAGCACATCTTAATTAAGACGATTTTGGAATTGCAGAAAGAGATGACTTTACGGTGTATCTTCTGCGGTCCGGTGGACGATCCGAAATATTTTGGCTATTTACAGTCAATAATCGCAAATAATAAAACTATTGAATTAAGACAGGCAGTGAGTAGAGAAGAAATCAAGAGGTTGCTGGGTCGTTCCAGTGCTCTTGTGCATACCTCAAAGCAAGAAAATTCACCGATGATTTTCCTCGAAGCAATGGCCATGAAGGTTCCAATCGTTTCCTCTAATGTCGGAGGAGTGTCATATCTTCTCGATCATGATCGTCTCGGAACAACATACGAATATGAAAACACTGAACACCTGATAAACATATTGCATCAGTTTGCAGTGGAGAGAGAATACTTTCGACGGAAAGCTGACGCGGCTTACGATTATGTTTTGCAGAACCATCACCCACGCATAGTCGCAGAAAAAACACTCCATGCTATGGGCTCTTTGATATCATGAAAACCGTTTTGCATCTTATGCGCAAGTTCTGCGCTCCGACAGAGACATTTATCGCCAATCAGATTAACTCTATTCAAGGATATAATGTTTTAGTCGGGACTATGGTTCATACAAAATCGTTGCCATGCACGAAAGAAATCTGTGTACCTTCTTCTTTATCGTTGTTTTCTCGGACGGCAAATTACTTATCAACTCGCACTGCTTCATTATTGTATGACGAACTGGCCCAACATCATATAGATCTGATTCACACCCATTATTTAGTCGACGCGATTATTTTTCACAAACTCACATCGAGATTCTCTGTCCCTAAAATATGTTCCAGCTATGGATATGATGTTTCGAGTTTCCCGAATAAATTTCTAGGCAGTGCAAAATTCTTCTATCCGCGTATATTTCAGGAGTATTCTCGATTCCTCGCAATGAGCGAAGATATGAAAAAGGATATGATCGCTCTCGGTTGTCCGGAGTCAAAAATAGATGTACATTATTATGGTGTTGATATAACAAAATTTTTCAATGATTCCAGACAGTATCATCGGAGAAATAACAAATTCATCATATTGAGTGTTGGAACCATAGAAGAAAAAAAAGCTCAACATCTCGTTGTGAGAGCACTTGCGTTGTTAGAGACAAAATACGGAACAAGCAATTTTGAGTATCATCTGGTGGGGGTGGGTGCATACGAGAGTATCGTTAGAAAAGAAGTACAACAAACCGGTTTAATGAACAGAGTTTTTTTTCATGGTTATATTCCACATTATGATAATCGGCTGCAAGAATTCTACAGGAATGCAGATATTTTCATCCTGCCAAGCATTACACTGAATGATTACGACAAAGAAGGGATTCCAGGGACAATTGTAGAAGCGATGGCGAATGGACTTCCCGTCATTAGCACATATCATGCGGGTATTCCTTCTATCATTCGGCATGGTGAAGAGGGTTTACTGACAAGAGAAAGAGATATCGAAGCAATGGCAGAAGCCATTTTTCAACTTGCAACACATCCGGAATTGAGAGAACGGTTAGGGAAAAAAGCACAAGAAAAAGCAAAGAACGATTTGGATTTGCGTGTGGGTACAAGACGACTCGAAATGATCTATGATAACACTCTTCAGCAGAGCGTGGTTGTAAGATGATAAAATCTATTTATACTGGAATACGTTCAATTCTTCCAACTCCGGGAAGGATTGTATTATCGAAGATCGTTTTTTCGCTGGGCATCAAACCGAAATTTGTCGATGCAGTACACACACATTTTCAAAAAGGTGTGGTCTGTATCTCCGCTGATTTTGAACTTGCCTGGGCGTGGCAATTTTCTAAGCTAAAGGTCGATCCGATTGAAATGGGGCGACGGGAAAGAAATCACTTTCCCATCATCCTTAAAAAAATGAACGAGCTTGAAATACCAATTACCTGGGCCACAGTTGGTCATCTCTTTCTTGATTCCTGCAAAAAGGAAAACGGTCGTGCTCATAACCAGGTGCCGCGACCGGCTTACTTTGAAAATGAAATCTGGGAATATATAAAGGGGGATTGGTACGATTTCGACCCTTGCAGCGATTTCAAAAGGAATCCTGAGTTTTACGCCCCTGATCTTATTGAACAAATTCTGAAATCAAGTGTGAAGCATGAAATCGGCTCCCATTCATTCTCGCATTGTGACTTCTCAAACCGAAATAGTACTCCTGAACTTATCGCTGCAGAACTCGAAGAATGCAAAAAAGCGATGGCTCGGTTCGGCATAAAACCAGTTTCGTTTGTGTTCCCAAGAAATCAATTTGGTAATTTTAATTTGTTGGCTCAACATGGATTCAAGGTTATCCGATATAAAACTAACGATCTCAAAGAGCTTGGATATCCGGAGACACTTGGAAATGGTCTCATTGCACTCCACGATTCAGTGGCATTTGATGTAGATGAGACAGGGTGGGATTTTAATTTTGTGAATTATAAGCTCCGGAAGTACGTTGATAAAGCAATTGAAAAGAAAGCTATCTGCCATTTTTGGTTTCACCCATCTATCCCGAAGGACCAAATGGAGGGCTTTTTCTTCCCGATATTAGAGTATATTGCATCAAAACGGAACCGTGGTGAGCTTGAGATATTGACAATGAAACAGATAGGTGATAGGGTTGGGTAGTGTGCGATATTGTCGGAATATATAATTTTTAAAGCTCAGCCCCGTCAATGTGAACAGGTTCAAAGAGTCCACGAATCTTCTGGAACACAGGGGACCGGATGGTGTTGGATTCCACTTTGGAATTTTTGCCTTTGCTCTCTGGGATTCAAAGAAGCGTAAACTTTTTCTTGCAAGGGATCATTTCGGCGTGAAGCCTCTCTATATCTGTATCGCGGAAATATCTAATTCAAATAATAATAGTTAAAGATAATCTAAAAATAGTAAATAATATCGAATAATATCCCCAATAGATATTTTATGATTTGGCTTGCAAAAGCGGTTGTTCAAAAATTTTTAAGTATAGTACCTTACGGTTTTCAAATAAACCAGTGGATAAAAAAAATAAGAAAAACCGAACTTGATCCGGCCGATCCATTTAATACTTATCTACGTATATCCATTCTTGAAGACTTAATCGTACATTTTTCTCATAATTACAAGAATAAAATAATATTAGAAGTTGGCAGCGGTTGGAGTGTCGAATTGCCTGCTTTAGCTTATTTGATGGGCTTTGAAAATTTTAGTATGTCAGATATATCTTGTCTCATGAGAAATGATAGTATTAAAGCTAAACTAAGTACTTTGTCTTCTGCTATTGAAGAGTCACACAAATATGAAATTTATGGTACTTATAAGATATTTAACTCCATTGAATTTAACTCGAAATTGAAAATTTTATCTAAAATGACCAACTTGAAAGAGTTTCTTGAATTAACAAATTATAAATATATTTATCCCTTAGATATTTCAAAATTGTCGGTGACATTTTCAGATAGCAAAGTTGACGCACTAATTTCATTTGCAACGCTTGAACATATTCCCAAGCTGATATTATCGCGCAGTTTTCATGAGGTATGTAATGTTTTGAATGTACATGGTATTTCAATTCATATCATAGATCACAATGATCATTTTGAATATATAGATAAATCTATTTCCCGATTAAACATGCATAAATATTCGAATGACATCTGGAATATTTTAACCTCCGATTTTAATTATACCAATCGGCTTCTCATGGAAGATTACTATTCGTTAATTAATGCTGATAAATTATGGATTAAAATTGATCCACTTTTCTATATGAGTCCAGAAACAATGGCAAAATTTATTGAAGAAAATCCAAGTTTCAAGTCAAAGGAAAAAATGCTATCCATAAGTACGAGTAAATTGACTCTAAAAATAAAAACAAATGTTAATTAATATTTTGATGTTTTTATATAGAATAATATGAAATATCAAATAATATCATTCTATGAATAGTCGTTAGATGTATTGCACTTGGGGAAAAGAAGATAACTATAATCCTGTAAAGTATATTTCTGCATTCAAGTGCAATCATATTTTATACATATTATGACAAACTCATGAGTTGAGATGTGCGGAATTGTTGGAATATATAACTTTAAAAGTTCAGCTCCCGTTGATGTGAATAGGTTCAAGGATTCCACGAATCTTCTGGAATATAGGGGACCGGATGGTGCCGGATTCCACTTTGAAGATGCAGTTGGCCTGGGCTTAGGTCATCGAAGACTTTCCATTATAGACCTATCGACTGGTGATCAGCCTATGTGCAACGAGGATGGTACTGTCTGGATCGTTTACAATGGTGAGCTCTATAATTATCTCGATCTCAAGGATTACCTTCTCCGACGAGGGCATATATTCAAGACACGGTCCGACACAGAAGTTATTATTCATGCCTATGAAGAATTTGGTGAAAGTTGCACAAATCGGTTTAATGGAATTTTTGCCTTTGCTCTCTGGGATTCAAAGAAGCGTAAACTTTTTCTTGCAAGGGATCATTTCGGTGTGAAGCCTCTCTATTATGCATTCAATGACAACGGAGTGGTCTTTGCATCGGAAATGAAGTCGATTTTGCATTATACGAAAATGCAGAAGGAATTAAATTTGGATGCCCTTCATCTCTGTTTAACGTTTCGTCATACCCCTGCTCCACATACATTCATTCGTACTGTTCAAAAACTACCGGCGGCTCACTGGTTGAGTGTCAGCGATCAATCGGGAATAGTATTGAAATCATATTGGGATCGAGAGATCGTCATCGACCATTCCAGACAGGAAGACGAATGGATACATCTGCTTCGTACGAATTTCGAGAAAGCGGTTCAACGTCAAATGATGGCAGATGTTCCGGTCGGGGTATCTCTGAGCGGAGGCGTTGATTCCGGAGCGATTCTTTCTCTTATGACCCGCTATGCAGGGAAGGGTGTCCATGCTTTTACTGTATCATTTGAAGGTGGAAAAACTGAAGATGATGAAACGGCGCGGGCACAAGCAAATGCAGCCCGGTTTGGTGCGGCATTTCATCAGAGAAGAGTTGCAGCAAAAGATTATACGGACTTCTTGGAACGTTATCTCTGGCATCTTGAGGAACCCTTAGGGAACGAATCCGCTGCTGCCTATTATTTTGTTGCAGAAATGGCAAAGGGAGTGGTGAAAGTAATTCTCAATGGCCAGGGAGCCGATGAACCCTTTGCCGGCTATGATCGATATTTAGGGATGTACTATAGCGAAAAAATGCCTTTCCTTTCTGCATCATTAGCAAGATCTCTCTCTCTGCTCCCCTGGAATCTTGACCGCAGAAATCAATTTAGAAGATTGTCAGAATTTCTTCTTCAGAAAGATGATTATGCAAAGATAGCCAGCGCAGCAAGTATTACTACTCCAGCCGACCGTGCCTTATTATTTGGAGACGAACTCTCTCATTGTTCGAATGAGAAGGGAGAGGACGATGCTGTGAGAGAAGTAAGGAAAATATTGGGGACGAGGGTGAAGGGTACTCTTCTTGAAAAAATGTTGTTTTACGATATGTTCAGTTCTCTTTCAGAGAATCTTCTTCTCAGTGAAGACAAGATGGCGATGGCAGCCGGTATCGAGGCGCGTGTACCATTTCTCGACATCGAATTTGCAACAACTGCACTTACTATTCCTGCATCTTTAAAGATCAAAGGACTGCATGGGAAACATATTCATAAGAAGGTATGCGAAACATATCTGCCAAAAGAAATTGTGTATCAACCCAAAATCGGTTTTAATAACCCTGTTGAAAAATGGCTAAAAGCCTCCTTGGGAGAGAAACTTATGGACTACGTATTGTCGCAGAACTCCATCTCCCATCATTACTTACATATTCCTTATATCACAAAACTATATAACGACCATAAGAAAGGAAATGCTGATCATCAACGACTTCTGTTCCTTTTATTATCAATAGAACAATGGGGACAACAGTTTTTACTGCATAGTCCGGGTGTTTGATCTGCAGAATGTTTTCCACATCTAAATTCTGGTCATGATATTTATTTTTATACAAAACGGAATTCTATCTATTTTTACATTTCGATATATTTCATAACGCAGAGGAGAAATAATGGGTAAGGTATTGATGATTGCATATGCAGAATATTATACCGATGCCCGAATCCGCGCCTATGTACATACTCTCTTAAACAAAGGGATTTCAGTTGATCTTGTTTGTCTCTATGATCGATATTCGAAAAATGTTTTTGTTAATGGTGCTTCATTGTCTATCACATTTATAGGCGTCAAATATCAGGGCGATAATATTTTAAGGTATTTAACAAGTTATTTTACATTCTTTGTCGCAGCAACATTTGTAGTTTCCAAGATGTATATAAGAGAGCGATATCATGCTATCCATGTTCATAACCAACCGGACTTTCTTGTTTTTTGTACTCTTATTCCGAAGATCTTCGGGGCAGCTATCATTCTTGATATGCATGATATTATGATTGCTGCGGTTTTCACAAAGTTCTCTGGTTTTAAAAGGAAATTACTTTATTTTGCTACCAAGCTTCAAACCCTTATTTCGGTGAAGTATTCAGATACAGTAATCTGTGCGGACCATTCACAAATGGATTATTTACAAGAGAGTGGTATTGCACACCCCAATATGGCTATCATAATGAACTTACCTGATGATAAGATATTCTATCGACGTAAAGATGTTTCTAGAAATCCTCCGATCAGGCTTGTTTATCACGGGACGCTCACTTATCGATTAGGTCTAGACTTGGCAATAGAAGCTACAGAGAAAGCAAGCAAGATTGTACCTTTGACGTTAACGATCATCGGTAATGGCGAACAAAAGGAAACACTTATACTTACCTGCCGTAGGAAAGGAATCCTTGATTCTCTTATCTTCTTCAAGGATTTTATTCCAGTCGAAATGCTTCAACAAGAAATTGAGCAATATGATATTGGCATCCTCGCAAACAGGAAAACTCTCATTGGAGACCGATGCATGTTACCTGTGAAGCTCATGGAGTATTTGGCTGTTGGATTACCAGTTGTAGCTCCGAGCTTAAATGTTATCCAGCGTTACTTTAACGAATCGATGGTTTCATATTTTGAACCGGAAAATGTTGAAAATATGGCACAGCGAATCATTGAACTCGCAAGGGACTCTTCGCTACGAGAGCGGCAAGTGCTCAATGCCGACGGGTTCTTCAAGAAGTATAGTTGGTCAGATCAACAGCACAAGTACATTGGCATTATTCAGGAGATGTAATCATGTTGCATGGGTACATTCTTTTCGATGACACTGTTTCAGTATTTACATTGGTTAAAAAGTGATTTCTATCATCAATCCGTTAGAAAATAAAGAGTGGCTTCAGTTTATTTCTTGTCAAAAGAATACAACGATTTTCCACCATTCAGCATGGTTATCAGTTCTTCATGAACAATATGGATTTGATGTATTTGCATTATGTGCAGTAAACGAGAAAGGGACAATAAATGCTGGTATTCCATTTTGCAGCATTCACACCTTCAGTGGAAAAGGAAAATGGATTTCATTGCCATTCTCAGATCATTGCACACCGTTGTACAGTAATACGAATTCACTGAACGAAATAATGGAACACATTATACTCTCACAGAAGGCAAATCAAATATCCGAAGTTGAGATTCGTGCTGAGTTGCCGATTCCAAATAGTTTTACAAAAGATACAAACTCAACACTTCACATTACTCCCTTATCCAAAGATATAGATAAAATATTTTCAACTTTTAAGAAAACGCAAGTTCAACAACCCATACTTAAAGCAGCACGGGATGGCTTACAGGCATTTGTAACGAATGAACAAAGTGCGGTCGGTCAATTCTATGATCTGCATCTTCAAACACGGAGAAGGCTTGGTGTACCTGTGCAACCCAGAAAGTTCTTTGACGTTCTTTGGAAGCATATTATCAAAGTCAACCTGGGATTTATCGTTCTTGTTTTTGCAGATTCTCACTGCATTAGTGCAGGATTGTTTTCAGGTTTTTCCAAAACACTCACCTACAAATACGGTGCATCAGATGAGACTATGCTTCAACTGAGGCCGAACAATTTGATGATATGGACGGCAATGCAGGAAGCGATAAAACGGGGATTCGATTTTTTCGATTTTGGTAAAACAGATATCCACAATGATGGATTGAGGAATTTTAAATCAGGTTGGGGATCGATAGAAACTCCTTTGTTCTATTCCTTCTTTCCTGCTTTGCCGAAAAGTAGGATTTTTTCTTTCGTGAAGGATAATGTTGTCGGTCCAATTATTCGATATTCTCCTGCTTTTGTTTGCCAATGGTCAGGTGAGTTATTATACAAGTACTTCGCATGATAGAAATTAGATTCCCATTCACCGACATTGATAATGTAACTTTGAAGCGCTATCTTCTTGAAAATGGCTTTGAATTAAAGTTTTCCACGATACAGAAGCTGTACTATTCAGTGATCCGTCCGATAATTCCCATACAAGTACGACTACGACTTCAGAAAAATGTTAGTAAAGAAATTTCGTGGAAACGAGATTTTATTGACGACCAATTAGTTAACATTGTTCATCAATCCCCAAAAAGCAAAGTGACGATTCAAAATCTGTATCCTCCCGGGTTCGATTCCGCTATTATCCTGACACATGATGTGGAGACAACCGAAGGATTGAGGTATATACCCAAGATTCTAGAAATGGAAAGGCGATATAACTTATGTTCCTCATGGAATATCGTTCCTTATAAATATAAAATTGACGAAGGAATTATTCGATTGATCCGTGAATCGGGTCATGAAATCGGGATTCATGGCTACAACCACGATGGCAAATTGTATTATTCTGAAAAAATCTTTCGAGAGCGGGCAAGCTATATCAATAAAGCATTGAAGAAATATGGTGCCGTTGGATTTCGATCGCCAATGGTACATAGGAATCTCCTCTGGCTACAGCAATTGGATATCGAATATGATGCTTCGTGTTTTGATTACGACCCGTTCCAGCCTATTCCGGGTGGAACGGGTTCGATTTGGCCATTTATTGCAGGGAAATTTGTCGAATTGCCCTATACCATACCACAAGACCATACACTTTTTTATATCTTAAATAAGAAAGATATTTCTATATGGCAGAAGAAAGCTGATTGGGTAGTAAGCAATCGCGGAGTCGTTTTAACATTAACTCACCCCGATTATCTCATGAAAAAAAATCATTTACATCTGTATGAACAATTCTTACAATACCTAGCACAAATTCAAGATACATGGCATTGCCTTCCGAAAGAAATGGCAGCGTGGTGGATGAAAAAGCACTGTCCATTACCCTAAATCCTCACTATCCAGCAAATGTTCAAAGGTTGAAAACCTATGCAAATTCCCCTTCTTGATCTCAAATCGGCGCAAAATATTATTCTGGCAAAGCCGCAGGATGTACAGAATCATTTTGTTTTTGAACGATGCAAAACTTGTTGAATCGTTTGAAGATCACGATATATTCTCTTCATATACAACATGAAAGACACAAACTCAAGCACGGAAAATTTAGTCCAACAATCTCTTCTGGGAAACAACCTGTCAAGTATTCACGAGTTACCGGTGTTGATGTACCACCGAGTTGTAGAAAGGAAACTTGCTTCCGCAGAATACGATATACACATCACCCAGCAAAACATGGAAAAGCAGCTGCTGTTCTTGAAACACCGGGGCTTTGAGACAATTGGCTTTGAGGATCTGCTCCATCGTCAGCTCCCGAAAAAACCCATTATCCTCACTTTTGACGATGGCTATGAAGATAACTATTACTATTTATTTCCACTTTTAAAAAAATATCAGATGAAAGCCGTCATTTATATAATAGGAGACCGGCAACTTCGAAACAATGCCTGGGATATTCAAGAAGGGCTCCAAGAGGCAAAGCTCTTAACACCGAATCAAATTATGGAAATGCTTAAGAGTGGCCTGCTAGAATTCGGGGCACATTCAATGAGCCATCCCGATCTGACCAAATTAAGTCCCAATGAAATCCATAAGGAAATCGGCGGCTCTAAAAATGCGTTGGAAACCTTTTTGAGTAAACCGGTGGTTTCTTTTGCATACCCCTATGGGAGCGTAAGCGAAGAAATCAAAAGTATTACAGCGCAGGAAGGATTTACATTCGGCATTGCAGTCGAAAGCGGCCCCATCCACTTTCGCAACGATTTAATGGAAATTCATAGAATCTATATACCATCTTGGACTTCCATTTTTAATTACCGTATTAAAACCTGCGGGTTCTACCTGCGCTATCAGAGATTATCATGGATTATTAAACGTAACCTGGGTAGAATCCGATGAGCGATAAAAAAGTAGTTTTTTTAATGAGATGTTTTGGTTACGGTAACGAACTTTTGTACATGGAACCAATCCTGGCAGGTTTTCTTAAAGAATTTCCAAAGACCGTGATGTTGAATTTGGAAACAAAATCAATCGTAAGAGAGACCGGCGATCGAGTATTAAAAATGGCCCCATGGAAAAATATTTTTGGTCCCATCGCAGTTTTTTTATCTGTTATGTCGCATCTCTGGAAAACTTTGCCGGAATTGATAATATTGTCCGAGTTCGATCAAACAACATTTTTTGGGATATATTACCGCTTCTTTCATAAACGAACCCGCATTCTGCTCTTAGTTGAAAATGATCCAGGTTTCCTGACTTTTTTTTACGGGGTTAACAGAAAAAACAAATTAATTAGTTTTTTCCGGCAATGGATTGTTTCTCATGTAGATTTTATTTTAACAAACAACGATCTTGGCAGACGATATTTGACTGAAGAGCTTAAGGTCGAAGCAAATAAAATATTTGTGGGACCATTTTTAACTTCATCGATTTTGTATAAATCGGCCATAGTGCCCAAAATTCTTAACCCTGGCGAATGCTTGAGACTGTTAACTGTAAGCAGGATCATCGAAGGGAAAGGGATTCGCTTTCTTCTTCAAGCCCTTGAGGAGCTTCCCGAGGATTATTTAAACCGAATTCATTTAACTGTTGTTGGAGATGGTCCGGAGAGGCAATCACTGGAGTCCTTAGCCGGAAAAAGTGGATTGAAGAAAAGCGTGACGTTCGTTGGAAAATGCCCATATGATGAACTTGGCCATTATTACGCGAACGCCCACGTATTTGTTTTTCCCACCTTGGGTGATTTCAGAGCGCTGGCCAATTTCGAAGCGCTATCGGCAGGATTACCTATTATCGGTTCCATCTTCGATGGAACAGCGGGCGAAGCAGTCGAGGAGGGCGTCAATGGTTTTATTCTTGATCCAAGAGACACGAAAGTATTATCCGAAAAAATAATCCGCTTTCTGAATGAACCTAATCTCATCGAAAGATTTTCAATTGCATCTATCAATAAAAGCAAAATTTTTAGTGTAGAGAAGGCGATTAGTAATCTCGTACAGGCTTGTTATCTATGCTGTAATGAAACGGGTTCTGGAGAAACTCAATAACCGCGAAGGTCGACTCGGCTTTGGAATAAAGATTTAGAGAAAGTCTCAATGAAGAAATATGAAGTACAAAAAAGTGTAGCTAAGCGCACGTTTTTTTTTGACAATGGTTTCAACAGCCTTAAATTGTATGTCAAAGATATTATTCTCTCGCATCAACCGAGCCGATTCATTGCTAAATCAGTTCGTAATCTTTTTTTCCCCTCAGTCCCCCGGGTAGATCCCCGGCACATCATTGTCATCGAAGTGTCAAGCGTCTGCGATGCGAAATGTGTCTTCTGTATCTACAAATCCGATTATCGCAAAATGAACATCGCGTCGCTGGAGTGGTTCGAATCGGTTGCACGTTCCAGTGTTGCATTCGGCTACAGGCACCTCGATTTAACTCCGTTGACCGGCGAGCTCTTTACCAACAAGAACGCCGTTGAAATTATACGTGCGGCAAAAAGAGCGGGCTTCGAAACAATACAGACCTATACCAATGCCATTCAATTGTACCGATTCGACATCGACGGACTTCTGCTGTCAGGGATAAATCATGTTTACATTTCCACACCCGGTTTTTCCGATGAATTGTACGAGACCGTGTTTGGCGTTCGGAAATACCACGAGTTTAAAAAATCGATTATGCAATTGCTGGAGGCGCACCGGCGCCTGAATTCCACGGTAGAAATCTCTTTTGAGCCGCGAAGCTATCTCACGAAAAAATATATTCAAAGGAGTGAGTTCTATAGTAACTTCATCGCCGGATTTGTCGGAAAGAAAATATATTTAAGCGACCCCATGAAGGCATTCGATACTTGGGGTGGAGATATTACAATTCGGGATATGATCGGTACAATGAAGCTCGATTGGAATTCACTGAAGTCCATCTATCCCCTGAAAAAGGCCTATCCCTGTGAACGCCTTTATCAGGTCGGCATTCATGCAAACGGCGATGTGCGATTGTGCAATTGCCGTTACGACTTATCCATTGAGACAGAGCGCGATTCTCTTAGAATCGATTCCCTTAAGAATCATCCAGATTTTACGTCGCTCATGAAACATAACGCAGGAAAAATCAAACTCATTAGAGAAAATTTTATGAACGGAATACTGCCGGCATTGTGCAAAAAGTGCCCGTTCTATTCTGCAGTTCAATTCGATCACATGGAAACAACTGAAACCTATTTTCCCAAAACGGATCAAGGGACTCCAGAACCAACTTTATAGGCGTCCAATTATCGAAAACGAGCGGGTTAATAACAGGAACTTCAAATATGAGATTAGCTTACGTAACAAGAAACGATTCTACGGATGTACACGATTTTTCCGGATTGACCTACTACATAAATCGCTCGTTAAACGATAGCGGCATTCAAACCATACCCATAGGAAACTTGAAAGAGGGATACCATTACATAACCACTGGAGTAAAAAAAATCCTGTATAAGCGGTTTCTTTCTAAAGAATATGCTAGGAATCTGGATCCCGCCATTTTGAAATATGTATCTATTCAAATTGATCATTCCCTTTCTTCCATCGAATGTGATGCTGTTTTTGGTCAGGAATCCAATTTATATTTGCGCACCAAAAAGCCGATTATCTATTGGAACGACGCTACTTTTGCCGGACTTTACGAATTTTTTCCTGAATACAATACGGATTTTTGCGATGAAACAATACGAAACGGGAACATGGTCGAACAATTGATTCTATCCAAATGCCGCTTGGCCATCTTTAGTTCTGAATGGGCGGCCGACACAGCCCTCAAATACTATGAAGTGAATCCCGCAAAAGTCAAGGTCGTGCCATTTGGCGCGAATATTGAATGCCATCGGGATGTTCCGGAAATCAAAAAAAAATTATCCAATAAAGATTTCGATGTTTGTAAATTACTATTCGTGGGTGTAGAATGGTTCCGCAAGGGTGGCGATGTGGCGGTTAAAGTCGCCGGGTTGCTTAATAAGATGGGATTACAAACGGAATTACACGTGGTTGGGTGCCATCCGCCGGGTGAAATGCCTAGCTTTGTGAAGCAATATGGTTTCATATCAAAAAAAAACGAACAAGGACGGAATTTATTAAACGATTTATATTCAAAAGCTCATTTTTTAATTTTGCCCACGAGGGCGGAATGTTGTGCAATAGTATTCGCTGAGGCGTCATCCTTTGGTCTTCCGTCCCTGGCAACGGACGTGGGTGGCGTTACCACGGCTATTCATAACGGTAAGAACGGTCAAACCTTCTCACCGGCCGACGATCCTGAAAAGTATTGCCAATATATTTTAAGTCTCATGGCGGACAGGCAAGACTACGAACGGCTATCATTGTCCTCCTTCCAGGAATACACCGAACGATTAAACTGGAAAACTGCAGGCCAAAAAATGCATGATTTAATTCTTGAATTCTGCGGACCCAAAAAAGATCTGGTTTGAATTCGAATATGGCAGACCCACTAATGATTGCGGGTGTGTTAAAAATGGAATCTCAAAAATGAAATTGGCTTACATAACGCATAGCGATTCTTCTGATATACATAATTGGTCCGGAACAACTTATTACACGAGATGTGCGTTTAACGACAGTGGTATTCAAACCATACCCATAGGGAACTTGAAAGAGGGATATCATTATCTAACTACAAGTGTTAAAAAAGTCATGTACATGTTGTTTTCCTCTAAGTACTACTCAAGGCAACTAGATCCCGCTGTTAGCAGATATTTTTGTAAGCAAGCCGAAAAATCCCTTTCATCCATTGATTGTGATGCGGTATTTTTGGCAGGCGGAGGGGGATACGTTCCCCTATCATATGTACGCACGGAAAAGCCGATCATCTTTTGGCATGATTCCACTTTTGCTGGCATGGGTGAATTTCCCCCAGCATGTACAAATTTTTGCAATGAAACACTGAGGAACGGGAATAGGATGCAGCAATTGCTTTTATCCAAATGTCGTTTGGCTATCTTCAGTTCTGAATGGGCGGCCGGCACGGCCCTAAAATATTATGACGTTGATCCCGCAAAGGTAAAGGTTGTGCCGTACGGGGCAAATATTGAATGTCATCGGGACATTCCGGAAATCAAAAAAATATTTTCCAATAAAAATTTTGACGTTTGCAAATTACTCTTCGTAGGTATGGATTGGTTCTGGAAAGGCGGAGATGTAGCAGTTAAAGTCGCTGAACTGCTCAATCAGCGGGGGGTACAAACCGAATTACACGTGGTTGGATGCCGCCCGCCGGGTGAAATGCCTGACTTCGTGAAGCACTATGGTTTCATATCAAAAAAAACAGAACAAGGACGGAATTTATTAGACAATTTATATTCAAAAGCCCATTTTTTAATTTTGCCAACCAGGGCAGAATGTTACGGGATAGCATTCGCTGAGGCATCATCCTTTGGTCTTCCGTCCCTGGCAACGGATGTGGGTGGTGTTACCACAGCTATTCATAACGGAAGGAACGGTCAAACCTTTTCACCTTCGGACGATCCTGAGAAGTATTGCCAATATATCTTAGGTCTCATGTCGGACAGGGAAGAATACGAACGGTTATCCTTGTCCTCTTTCCAGGAATATTCCGAACGACTGAACTGGAAAACTGCAGGCGAAAAAGCGCGTGGTTTAATTCTCGAATTCTGCGGCCCAAAATAGATCGGGATATGCATATCGCCAAGCCAGAATCGCACACCGTCTGCCAGGCGTCTTCGTTCTCGTATTTCGGATGTCTGTTTGGTTTATCAGATACTTAAAACGAAAGAATATCGGCTGCGTAAAATCCGGTGTTTTTCAGACCACTGCAGATGCGATCAATCTATAATTGACAATAACATAGAAACAATAACTATTAACGGGTGTCAACGTAAGAACCTTGTTGAACGCGTTTTTTTATGCATTATCTTTTCCGTCCTTCCACGATCACGACATCTTCAGTGCATTGCTGTTCAATTCGCGTGATGTCATCTATTTCACTTTCGAAGGCATTTTTACTAACCGCAGTGAATCCTATATCATTTAAAATCTCTATAAGCCTAGTTGCGTCATACATACATTTTGCAGGCAATTGTATAAAAGGGTAAAGATGATTCTTTATCCTGTTTGCATGATGACCCTGTAGTACGCAGAGTTCGCCAATGAAATCATCCGCCGGAAGTCTTCCAGTAACGTATTCATTCACAATGTAACGGAGATCCCAGATGAGCATTCTGATTAATCCATTCTTTTTCAACACCCGATGGCATTCAGCTAAAAATGTACGGCCTTCGTCTCGTGTAAAGTACTCCAGGACAAAAGAAATGTAAACAACATCAATAGATCCGTCATTCCACGGGAATCTCTTGGTCAAATCGTGTATATAAATTCGACTATCCCAGTTGAGATCGAATAATTTCAATTTCCTATTTATCAGAGTAAACAATGGGATTTTTGCGAATCGCGCACCAAGAGAATAATCAACATTAACCCAACCATCGGGCACTTGAGAACCGCATCCAAGATTCAATTTCATATTCCATTCCTATTTAGAGCATTGGCACTGTGAATGTACTAGTCATTGATGTACAAAAAACGAGCTAGGTAATAACAACATTTGTAAAAATGCAGAGCTGCGTTTTTATTTCTTTGTCTTGCTTACCTTTCAAAGGAAAATATATTTCAATTTTCCAATCCAGAAGTCTCAACTTCGGTAAAATCTCTCCCTCAGCCCGTGTGAGTGATTTGTATTTCAAAATAATACTTAATGCAATGAGTGTTTCCTGAATCAGATATTTAAGATTTTGTATAACTCAATATCACTTATTTCGGATCAATTGAATTCTCCTGAACGAAAGGCCAAAGAAGAGAAGTAAAATTAAAATCTCACTCAACAAATTGATGATGGCAGCGCCCATCATTCCGAATTTCGGAATGAAAAGAAGATTCATCCCGAGGGAAAAAATAGCTGTACCGATCATGGTCATTGACACGAATTTATCATAAGAGTGGTCAGTCATCAAACCCCAACCATAAATGCCATTGAGGATAGCTATGATTTTCGAAAGAACTAAAATTGCGCAAGGCCAGGCGGCTTGTGCAAAGGAATGTCCGAAAACATAAGGATAGAAGAATGGAATGAAAATGAATCCGCATAAAGCAGTGATAAATCCCCCGGCTGAAAAAAACGCTGTAAGTTTTAATTGCCGCTCCCAGAGAATCTCTTCATGCTGTTTTCGCCATTCGATAAAACGCGGATAAAGAATGGCGGGAATGATGGTAAAAAAAGCCTGCGCAGCGTTCGTTACGGAAATAGCGGTCCTATATTTACCAAGTTCCTCTACCGAATACAACCACCCTAAAAGTGGTTGTTCAAATGTTGTATAGACATAAACGGCAAGCGCTGACACGAAAAGCCATCGCGAATTGAGGATCAAAACTTTAATATCCTTAAATAAATCAAACCTAAAAAAGGGTCCCTTGAATGTGGTGAGTTTGTAAATAGCCCGCCAAAATACGATGGTTAATACCAAAGCTGCAATGGAATTGACCAATAAATCATCACCAGCCGACATACCCGGTTTAAACCAAATAAGATAAATCACCGCCGCCAAAGCCGGCTGGATGACCTCGATAGCTGATTGAAAGTGCTGTTTTTCCTCAGATTGAAAAATCCAACCCGGTTGCATGGAGTTTAAGAGAATAAGCGGAAGGAAAAACCAACTGGCGAAATGATATTCACTCGGGACCCATTTTAACGCCATAAAAAACGTTGCTATCAGACAAAAGCCAAGGGCGATCAACAACCAAAAACCATGCGAAGCTTGGACAATTCTGTCCCTTGTTTTCGAATCATGGGCATTTTTGTATTCACGAACCAGCACAGTAGGAAAAATCATTTCCATGGGAAGCATTGCCAGTCCAACGATATTTTGAACCATTCCCGAAATACCTAGATTGTGGGGTCCAAGACAACGGGCCGCCCATATCGAACCCGCCGCTCCGAAAACCATGCCCAGGATTATTGTTCCCGACATGATGATGGCCTGGTTTAGTATGTGTTTTTTGGAAAGAATGCTCGCGAGGGATTGGGAAAACAGATTTTGAAATTTATTACTGTCGGTTTTCATTCAATCATTGTGTTTAATGAACAAGGCATAGATACATATATCAATTCTCGAAACAACTTGACTGGCTATTGATTATCAAGTATTCTTTTGTTTTATCGCCTTCACCACGATGATCATCTGATAATCCGCGTCTTTAAAAAATAATTCTTCCCTTGTAAGCTCTTCCACTGCTATGCCTTCTAGAAATGCTATGCTTGAAAGTACATTTCCATAAAAATCTACATCGACATTTCCTTTTCCAAAAATCTCTTCAAAAGCTTTTTGAATTGATAGGACCGTAAATCGCCAATAATCTCCCCATCTTTGCAAATCATCTCTGCATATCTGGGATATGCCAGGCACTGTTGCCAAAACTATTCCACCTACTTTAAGCATGGCGTATATACCATTGATAGCAGCTTTAAAATCGTAAATTAGGTGCAGTGTCTGGGTACAGATGAAGCAATCAATTTTATTATGTGGCAAAAGTTCAATTTTTGATAAGTCAGCTACAATAGTAGCTTGTGGATTGTTATTTGAAACGTCCAATATCTCATACTTGATAATATTGTTGCCATATATTTTTGAATATGTTGCATCGTCTACCTCACATACTATTCCAGTTATGACTGCCCGATTTTTTTCTAAGAAATCTTCGATATACACTCGATCAATTGGTGTTCCGCGATCAAATCCGTTGATGCTGGAAACTGGTCGAGTCGAACGAAGGTTTTTCCATTGCGGCCTATCAAATAATCTAGTAAGTATTTTCATAAACCTATTTTGGAGTTGCATTAACCCTTTGAACCTTCTGAGGAATTGCATTAACCCTTTGACCTTTTTGAACCTTTCGCGAATTTTTATTATCCTTTTAAAAATGTTCATATTAAGTACGCTAAATGGAAATATTTCAGCACAAACTCAGAATAAGAGCTCTGATAAAAAGTATTATTTATGATATTTGCTGTGTCAAATCCTTCAGCACACCTCCTTACTTGTCAAATCGACGTTATCCCGAATGTCACTAACCATTTGTGAATGTTAAAGAGGTGTAGTAAAAAGAAAGCCGCGCTCTTGGTTGTGTTCTGGTGCATTGAGAATAAATGCGCTATAACCGTAATCGAATTCACGCACCAGTGTGAGCTTTAATGAATCTGCACACTTCAAAAAATCCTTCGCATTAAGACACCAGCCAAGATACTCGGTGTTATAACCATATTGATAAGGCCGTTGTACAAAGACGAAAGAGTCTGCAGTCGGGATTACGGGGAGCCGCGCGATATACAAGTGAGACAATGTAACGTTTGCCAGTTTTTCTAAAATTTCCGGCCAATTCTTACTATACTGGAAAGAATCACTCGCGATTACAAGATCATACTTTCTTTCAAAGCATGTGTCATCGATATAGAAGTGCTGGCCCGGGAGCAGCTCGCGGCCAAGTGCGGCTAATTTCGGTAGATCCTTACAGTGGTAGTCTATTGTAACACCTGGAAGTAACGCTTTTGCTAATACATAGTAATGACCTGATCCGCCCCCCCAGTCGAGTATCGAAATTTCCTTTTTAGCCCGAGAGGCAAGACAGAGCACATAGCCAAAAGACATTATAACATTATGCGAATAGAGATCGGTATCGGACATCAAGTCTGACTCATGCGAAAAACCCAGTGGGCCTGAACCTTCCACCATGGTTACAAACTTTTGCCACTTCAGCCTATAAACGGCAGCGACATCCTCAACATCCCATCCTCGTACAACCGGGTGATTCTCTGCGTAGTGCCATCCTTCCGGAATATATTCGTATTGAAAGAGGCGTTTAATCACCCGCAATGGAATCGATCGAAGGATTTCTTTGATCTTAAACATGTTGAGAACATAAACGATTATTCTCATATGTTTTTTGGGGAATCTTTTTGTGTACGAACTTTTTTCGATCATCGAGGCTTCGTCAAAGTTTTTATGAGAAATTGATGATAATATACAAAAAGTTCTTTATATATTATCTTATAGATGTTCCATGCTCATTAGATATTCAGCTAAAGGTCGTCAGACTGCAACACACTCTGTCGAGCTAATGCGCTTCTGGCGTAAAAGTGATTTCTAAAAGTATATGCTCTTCATTCTAATATTTTTAATATCTCAAAAAAATCATACGAATATCGTGGTGGACAACTTGCCTTTATGCAAACACAAACGATAACTGTCACAAACTTTATGTATCCTTTTTCCGATAAAAAAATTTTAATTACCGGTGGGTTAGGTTTTATTGGCTCAAATATGGCGAAAAAACTTGTAGAAATTGGGGCGCAAGTAACGCTCGTCGACAATCTTATGCCGGAATATGGCGGGAACATAAGAAATATTTTCAATTTTAAAGATAAGATCAAAGTTAACATTGCCGACGTCAGAGATGAAGACAGTATGCATTACTTAGTTCGAGATATAGATTATTTATTTAATTTGGCCGGTCAAACGAGTCATCAAGATTCAATGTCGGATCCATATACGGATTTGGATATAAATACAAAGGCACAATTGTCGATTCTTGAAGCGTGTCGAAAAAATAACCCTGAAATTAAGATCGTCTTTGCGAGCACCCGGCAAATATATGGCAAGCCGTTGTATTTACCCGTGGATGAAAAGCATCCCCCAAATCCGATCGATGTAAATGGTATTAACAAACTCGCAGGAGAGCAATTTCATATTCTCTATAACAATGTGTATGGCATTCGATCGTGTGCTTTGCGTTTAACAAATACCTATGGCCCGGGAATGAGAGTTAAAGATGCACGTCAAACATTTATTGGAATATGGATTAAAAATGTTTTAACAAATAAACCATTACTCGTATACGGAAGTGGAAAACAAATAAGGGATTTTATATATATAGATGATGCAATCACTGCGCTATTATATGCCGCACTTTCACCGTTGACCGAGGGAAAGGCACTCAATGTAGGCGGAATGGAAAAAATGGATTTATTGACACTGGCAGATTTGATCGTGAAAATAAATCAATCAGGCACCTCTCAAATAGTACCATACCCTCCGGAAGAGAAAAAAATAGATATCGGAGATTACTATACTGATGATCATCTCTTTCGCTCATTAACGTGTTGGCAGCCTACGGTCGTACTTGCAGAAGGGCTAAAAAGAACAATTGAATTTTATAAATCTAACAGCGAATATTATTTTTAAGGATAAGCATGGTTAAGATATTACCCGTTAATCCGGTTTGTGAATATCTTCTTTTTAAAGACGAAATAGAGAATGCTCTGAAGGAAGTTTTACATAAGGGCGAATATATTCTCGGCGAAGAGGTCTCTTCATTTGAAAAAGAATTTGCTTGCTATGTTGGGTCTCAATATGCGGTCGGCGTAGGATCCGGAACGGATGCACTTTATTTGGCATTGATAGCGAACAATATTGGGAAAGGCGACGAAGTAATTACCGTATCTCATACGTCAGTTGCAACAGTTGCAGCCATTGTTCAAACAGGAGCTGTTCCCGTCTTTGTCGATATTGACCCATCAACGTACACCATGGATGAGTCAAAGATTCTCGCGCGGTTAAGTAAGAAGACAAAGTGTATTCTTCCGGTTCATTTATACGGGAAACCTGCAAAGATGAATCGCATCCTTGAAATTGCAAAAATGAACGGGGCTTTAGTCATCGAGGATTGTGCTCATGCACATGGATGCCGATACGCGGGGCATCATGTCGGGACATTCGGTGCTGCAGGTTGTTTTAGTTTCTATCCGACAAAAAATCTTGGGGGGTTCGGAGACGGGGGAATGGTGGTTACGAATTCTAAGGAGATATATGATAAGGTCATTCTCTTGCGACAATATGGATGGAAAGAAAGATATGTTAGTTCATGCCGCGGTTGGAACTCTCGGCTTGATGAAATACAAGCGGCAATTCTCAGGGTAAAATTAAGACATCTTGATGCCTTAATCGCTCAAAGAATGAATATAGCGGGAAAATATCTTGCCGAAATATCCAATAAAAAAGTGACGAAGCCGTTCGTTGGAAATGAAATACATGTGTTCCATTTGTTTGTCGTTCGTTGTTCAGACAGGGATGCATTAAAGAATTACTTGCAAGACAAAGGTATTGGAACGCTAATACATTATCCGGTGCCGGTTCATTTGCAGCCTGGATATTTCGATAATTCTATGGATTTATTAAACACTGAAAAAGCTTCAAGAGAAGTATTGAGCTTACCACTCTATCCTGGATTGGATGATCAAGCCGTGAATTATATTATCGAAAACATTAATTCGTTTTAAGCAGATCTTTTTTGTGATTTGTGAAGACTGTAGCTAAAAGGCAATGAGTTGAAACACTTCTGCACTTATTTTGATAAAGCATATTTACCACAAGGAATATCATTATACCAATCTCTGATTACTCACGAAAAAGAGTCATTCCTACTTTGGGTTCTCTGCCTTGATGATGTTACCTATCAAGTCCTTTCGAGCCTAAAACATAAAAATGTGAAGTTAATATCCCACGGCGAATTTTTAGAAAAAATGCCAAAACAACGAGAAACATTTAGGAATCGTTCCCTAATTGAGTATTATTACACTTGCACTCCGAGTTTGCTCCAGTATATCTTTCGTGAAATGGGAAATGCCTATTCTATTACTTATATAGACGCCGACATGTTTTTCTTTATGGATTCAAGGGAATTGTTCAATGAAAATGAAAATGCTGATGTTGTCATAGTCCCTCATAATTTTGAAAATGCTAAAAAAGAACTAGAACTCTATGGACACTATAATGTATGCTTTGTTCATTTCCGTAATACTGAGAATGGAATAGCCTGTTTGAATTGGTGGGCAGAAATGACTTTTATGAGTACTCAGAGGGGAAATGGCGTTTGGGGAGATCAAAAATATCTTGATGAATTCCCGAGACTATTTAATAATGTGCATGTCATTCAACATAAGGGTGTTGGTGCAGCTCCGTGGAATATTTCTCAATATACCCTTATAAAGAATAGTCTAGGAATTTGGATTGAGGATGAACCTTTAATTGTTTATCATTTTGCCAGATTACTCTTTTTGAAGACAAATATTTTTATTCCAGTTCGAAGAATATATCTAAAAAAAAATATTTTGAAGATTATCTATCTCCCATATATAGAAAGCCTAAATAAAGCTTATAATGACATTCGCGCTGTCTTTCCGGGATATCGCGTTTCGTATATTTCACATAATTTCCGCGGTATGTACTTAGGATTATTAATGGGACGAGGATTTATTTTTTACAAAAATAAATTAAAACGGATTGGTCTTTCGTGGCCAATAGGTTATGAAAGATAGGTGAACCGTTCAAAATTATGAGCTAAAAAGAATACAGCATGAAAGATTTCTATTTTAAAGGCGTTAAGGTGACATCGTGTAATATGCGTTCTGCGACAGCCTTTGTTGTCGACAGCTATAGGAAAAGCAAATGCGAATATATTTGTGTTATCGATGCCGGTCACATAGTTGTTGCATCACGGAGATCTCCTTTACTGAAGGAGGCTATTAACAATTCTGCACTCTGCATTCCTGATGGACGCCCACTTTCAATATTTGCTCGATTGAAGGGTGATATCGAAATAGAAAGGGTCGCAGGGCCGGATTTTATGACAAATGTGCTTAAGTCGACAGAGGGTCACAGAATATCTCATTTCTTCATGGGAGACACGGAGGAAGCACTTGAAAGATTAGTCTGCAAGATTCGAAGAGAATTCCCGAACATTACCATCAGCGGGTGGTTCAGCCCGCCGTTCGGAGAGTGGGGGGATGATATAAACATGCAAATTTTATCTAAGATAAGAGAGTCAAATCCCGATTTCATTTGGGTAAGTCTAGGTAATACCAAGCAAGCAGTGTGGATGTACCGGAATCATGACAAACTAAAACATGGTGTGATTGTGGGCGTGGGCGCGGCCTTTCGATTTTATCTTGGTGATATCAAGAGAGCACCGAAATTTTTTCAATTTATTGCTCTGGAGTGGTTCTTCCGTTTATTGCAGCAGCCGCGCAAAATGGGGATACGTTACCTGAGAACACTGCCGTTATTTATTCTCTATTTCATTCAGGAACTTTTCAAAAGAAATAAAATTTGATACATAATGGAGCACGCCTTATCTACGGAATCAGATTATACATTGTTTTAGGATATTTTCCATCGGTACCAGAATCATATTTCCTCTTTCAGGTTGCCAATGCTTGATATTTAAAAAATACTAACTTATCATTGGCTCGTCATTTGGAGATAGGTTATAACCCAATAAAGATTCGAAAAATTTGATGTCTCTTAGGGGAAAGAATTTTTAACATTTTTCACGCAGGATTCAGGATGAATGTACCTTTTTTAGATCTGAAAGCTCAATATCATTCCATAAAATCTGAGATCGATAGCGCGATTCTTGATATCCTTGAGCATAGTGCATTTGTTCTTGGGAAATCTGTTTCTGACTTTGAAGCAAATTTTGCCAAGGCACTCGATGTCAAACATTGTGTGGCCCTTGGATCTGGAACTGCCGGCAATCATTTGGCGGCTTGGACATTAGGCATAGGACCAGGTGATGAAGTGATTGTTCCTGCGAATACGTTTGTTGCTACCGCATGGGGCGCAACTCTTTGCGGTGCAACGCCAGTCTTTGTCGATTGTTCCGCGGAATGCTATAATATTGATCCAGAAAAAATCGAAGACGCAATTACTGCACGCACAAAAGCTATCGTTGCAGTTCATTTGTTTGGTCATCCGGCGGATCTCGATGCGATCCGCGAGATTGCAAAAGCCAAAAATATCCACTTGATAGAGGATTGTGCACAGGCGCATTTTGCAGAGTACAAAGGGAAACGCGTGGGCGGTTTGAGTGAGATTGCATCGTTTAGCTTCTATCCCGGGAAAAATCTGGGTGCATATGGTGAAGGCGGGGCAATTACATCGAATGATGATGATCTGGCAAAAAAGGCAAGAATGATCCGCTCCCACGGTGCTGTAAATAAATATGAATATGAAATATATGGTCACAATTATCGTATGGAAGGGATACAGGGAGCTGTACTCGGTGTTAAATTAAAACATCTGGATGATTGGACGGAAAAACGCCGTAAGGTTGCTAAGAAATACAACGATTTGCTAGAAGGCGTTGGAGATTTGATTATTCCGAAAGAGATGCCGTATGGAAAACATGTGTATCATCTATACGTTATTCAAACGGCAAAACGCGATGCATTAGAAAGACATTTATCGGAAAACGGAATTTCTACAGGGATGCATTATCCGATACCGTTGCATTTACAACCCTGTTTTAAAGAATTAGGTTATAAAAAGGGGGACTGTCCTATTACTGAAAAATTGGCAAAGTGTGGATTGTCTCTTCCTCTTTTTGCAGAAATGTCAGATGAACAATTGCATTATGTGACGAAGGTTGTAAGAGCATTTTTCAAAGGATAACAGTCGTCTGAGTTTTAATCGATATCAATGGGGAAAGGATAGCCTTCCACAATATGAATTCGTTTCTATTAGAGCTTTGATAAGTCATTGAGGAGTGTCGGCTTCCCGTCTTTGATGGCGCCGCAAGCAGGGAAAACTTCTATTACCTACCTAAGCAGTTGAACACTTTATAGAGTTCTTCTACCTGAGCAGTAGTTAACAAGAAAATTTTTGCATCCATTCAAAACCTCATTTATTTGTGGCACTTACCGTTTAAATCAGACAAGACTGAATTGTTGGTAATGAAAAAGGTTTATTGGACGCAACTTAATCGTACTTGTCATCGTAAGGAAATAGAAAGCTGTAGAGTAATAAGATGCTTACATTTCTAATTTGGATCATATTATTTATCTTTTGTTGGCCATTAGCACTGATTGCGTTGGTGTTGTATCCATTCGTATGGCTTTTAACTTTACCATTCCGATTAATTGGTCTAACAGTAAACGGATTGTTCGCTTTTCTTAGAGCCTTAATAATGCTGCCAGCTAGAATGCTTCAGGGGCATAGGGCAATATAAAAGATAAGAAAACCAAAGTGTACTTTTTCCAAGATTATTCCACACCTGCTTACTGATTACCCATCCTTCGACTTTTCATCTAAAGTGCCGTTGCAATTCGACGTATTTTTTGGTACTCTTTTATAGAAAATTATTTGGTACCTATCCCTGTGCATCAACAAATATTTCGTATAATCCTAATTTTGTTTTCTGTTGTGCCGTTATTTGTACGTGCGCAAGGCATTACCACACCGCAGACTCGCATAACCATTATTGAGCCGGATATTCGTGAAGTGAAGTCACGATATCCTAAATTGAATCCCGTCCATTCGGTACAGCGGCCGCGCATTGCACTAGTGCTCAGCGGCGGAGGCGCACGCGGTATCGCGGCTATTGGTGTACTACGAGTTTTAGAACACAATAATATACCTGCTGATCTGATTGTCGGTACGAGCATGGGTAGTGTAATAGGCGGTTTGTACGCGATGGGATATTCAACCGATCAGCTTCAACGTTTAGTAGATACGACAAATTGGGACGATCTTCTAAGTTACAGTGATGAATCAAAACGCCGTGATCTCTTTTTCGATCAAAAAGTTGCACGCGACAAGAGCATCCTTGTATTACGTTTTGAAGGTCTGGAACCAGTTATTCCGCAAGCGTTTTCCACAGGTCAACGATTATCAAATTATCTCAACCTCCTTACACTACAGGGACTTTACCATCCTAATCCTAGTTTTGATGATCTTCGTATTCCATTTCGTGCGGTTACAACAGATCTTGTCACAGGAAAAAGGATCGTGATAGATCGCAGTGATATGACAGAAGCATTGCGTGCCAGCATGTCAGTCCCATTAATATTCAGCAGTGTGCCGCGCGATTCTATGCAGCTCCTTGACGGAGGCTTAGTAGATAATCTCCCCGTGGACGTCGCCATTGCGGAAAAAGCAGATATTATTATTGCTGTTGATTTGGTAAGTCCGCTAAGACCAAAGAGCAAACTCAATGCGCCTTGGGAAATTGCAGATCAGATTACGACGATTATGATGCAAGAAGCAAATAAGCTCGCACGAGCAAAGGCAGATATAATTATTACGCCGAGATTAGGTGATCATTTGGCTTCTGATTTTACTGGTACCGATTCGTTGATTACTGCTGGAGAATTTTCTGCCGAAGAATTAATCCCCGCTTTGAAAAAAATCATAGATGATCGCACGCTCAAGTTGTATCGCGCGGATAGTGCCGTGCGGTACGAGTCGCCTCGGTTTTCTTGGTCAGGCTTGTTGCCGCCGGCATTCCAAGATAGTCTTCAAATGTATGAGAGGCGCGGTTGGATAACAAAGATAGACTTGCACCGTTTCATAAACGATTTGTACAGCAATGGTGAGTACGCTTCTGCGGATGGAATTGTAGAACAGTACGCCGATTCTACAATGATCGAAATCCGCACCGTACATAATCCGATTCTTCATAATGTAAAAATTCTGGGTAATCGAGTCTTTAGTTCCGACACGCTGCTTACTGTATTCCAGCCACTGTTCGGCAGTTATATAAACACGGAGTTGATGGAGCGAGCTATTGAACGGTTGCTTGCAATTTACCGCACTGCCGGCTATTCCCTTGCCCGTGTGACCGATGTTCAACTTGATTCTTTATCAACTATAGCCACAGTTATACTTGATGAAGGCACGATATATCGCATTGATATCAGCGGCACAAAAAAGTCTCGCGATTGGATTATTTGGCGAGAGTTACCATTTAATAATCAGAGTCTTTTCAATATTTCTAAAGTTGCCGCTGGAATCTCAAATCTTTACGGCACCAGTCTTTTTGAGCAGATACTTGTAACAACCCATCATGAAGACAGCACTGGAAAACTCAACATAACTACTATCAAGGCGCGGGAGCGAAGCACGGAATTGATTCGTTTCGGCCTGCGCGTGGATAATGAACGCAATATCCAGCCATCGATAGACATTCGAAATGAAAATTTGTTCGGAGCTGGCGCCGAACTCGGCTTACTAATTGGTGGAGGCACTAATAACCAGACTTATCTTGGAGAATTGAAAATGATCCGAATCTTCAATTCTTACTTGACGTTTGCTTTGAGGGGATTTTATCTTGTCCGTGATGTGAATGTCTATGATAACGTAGTTTCGAGTGATCCATATCTGTTTCAACGTGAAATAATCGGAGAATATCGGGAAGTGCGGGAAGGCGGCTTAGCAAGTTTTGGGACGCAACTCGAGCGGTTGGGAAGCGTTACAGTTGAGGGAAGATTAGAAAGGCAAAAAGTGTATAATATCTATAACCAAACCTTTAACATCGAAAACCAACCTTTTACAGATCAGGAATTCAACATTTCATCCATAAGGTTTAGAACGAATATAGATACACAAGATAAATTGCCTTACCCAACTGATGGAGTCGTCATTAATTTTTCTTATGAATCGGCATTAATAAAATTAGTAAATGCAGTAGGATTCACAAAAATGTTTTTCTCGTACGAAGAATATCAAACCATTTTCAAGAATCAAACGCTTCATCCGCGGTTTATGATTGGTGTTGCGGATGAGACTCTGCCCATTAGCGAGGAGTTCTCGCTTGGCGGGCAGGAAAATTTCTTTGGATTTCGCGAGGACAATGCACGCGGTAGGCAATTGATGGTAGCGAGTCTGGAATACCAGTACAAGCTTCCATTCTCAATCTTCTTCGATACGTACTTTAAAGCGCGTTACGACATAGGAGCAGTATGGGCAAAGACAGAAGAAATGCGCTTAGAAGATTTTGAGCATGGCGTTGGCATTACGCTCGGGCTAGATACGCCGATTGGCCCTGCTGATTTTTCTTTGGGTCGAAGTTTTTATCTCCGAACTGATTTGTTGCATCATCCGGTGAGCTTTGGGCCTTTTGTCTTATACTTCAGCATAGGCTACCCACTTTTTGGGGTTGTGAGGAATTAAAATTATCGGACGTTATGTTTAATTAACTCTATGTTTCTTGTCGGAGCATGAGTAACTTGTTGCTCCGATCTGCCGTATCTATACATAGTAAATATTGATAGACTTTATTCGAGATCAACGATGACAAATCCATTTTCTAATTTATCTGCACGATCCATCAGAGCTCTCTATACGCTGATAGCGATTGTCGTACTTGGTGTTTGTCTTCTCAATTTTTCTGTTCAAATGTTTGAGCGAGTGACTGGCAATGATCAATGCCGTTGGGTTGATCAAGATACGTCAAAGCTTCTGATTAAAGACATAGTCGGGGGCGGTGTGACGGAGCAGGCAGGAATCAAGGACGGTGATATTCTGGTAAAAATAAATGGAAACAATTTTAAAACTTCAGAGGATGCACAACGGATTATCAATAAACTTGCCGGGTCGCATGCAATATATTCGATAGAGCGAAATGGCGTTCAGTTCGATACGCATATTCTGATCCTCAAATATATTAATCTTGCATATTTTGGTCAATTTCTCTTAGGTCTGGGATTTTTGTTAGTTGGATATATTGTGGTGATCGTCAAACCAATGGGAAAAATTCAGCGCATGTTTGCTCGCTACAGTATCTATTCTATGCTCTTTTTCGGTCTCTCGCCATTTTTTTTAGATCCTCAAACCAATCCATCCTGGCGACTTGTACTGCTAGAGATCACATTCATTTTTACTTCTATTGTTGCACTTCCACCGCTTGTTAGCTTTTTTCTCTTTTTCCCCGTGAAACGAAAATGGCATTCGAGCCGCGTGTTCACCGTTTTATTGTATAGTGTAAGTCTTCTGTTAATTGTCGGAATTATAGTGAACGGCCTAATAATACGTGGACCCCAATGGCTTACGGTCGTCTTCTTTTTTTCTCGCTATGCGTTTTTCTTTGCAGGGTTTGTTATCTTTATCCGAAGCTACTTCGCGTTTGTCCCCAAAGGACAGCGCATGCAGCTTCGTCCAGTGCTTATAGGTGTTGCAATCGGGTTACTTATATTTGCCTATGCACTTGCGGTACAGACATTTATTCCATTTGCCGCATTTCTTAACCCTACGATTCTCTTACCGATGATGCTATTGTTTGTCGTACCGGTGTTCTTTGGGTATGCCATCTTCCGTCATCGATTAATGGATGTAGATGTTGTTATTCGCCGTAGTTTGATTTACGGAACTGTTACAGCATCACTGGCGGCTATTTATCTGGCATCTGTCTATGGGATTGGCACACTTGTAAATTACTTTTTTGGTGTACAGGATAATCAATTGTTCATTGTTGCATCGCTTATTGTTGTAGCTTTTATCTTTGATCCCGTCAAACAGCGTTTTCAGAACGGGATCGACCGAATATTTTTCCATGAACGGTACGATTACCAACAAGCATTGTTGGAATTTACGCAAGAGCTTCCACGCTTAATGGAAATGGAACATATCCTCAACTCGATTGTCTCGCGTCTCTCTTCTACTATGCACATCGATAAGTTGTCTGTTTTTATCTGTGGAGAGAAGGAAGGATGTTCTGCAGTTGCACAAAATATAAATCAGGAAGATTGTATGTTCACCGATGGCGATCATACATTGATGGCACTGTTGCGTGAGACACGTAAACCTGTAGATCTTCATTTGCTTGGCGATGAGTACGACCTCACAGATTTGAAGGATGAAGAAAAGAAAAAACTTCTCCGCTCCGGTGTAGTGCTATCGGTGCCTATGTTTCTTCAGGATCATCTGGTTGGATTTATCAATGTTGGACCGAAAATGTCTGGCAAAGTCTATTCGCAGGAGGATATTAACTTGCTTGCGACCGTTGCGGGACAAGCCGCCATTGCTATTGAAAACTCACGCCTGCATAAATCGGAAATCGTTCAGCAGCGTGTCAAAGAAGAGTTGGATCTCGCACGGAAAATTCAACAAGGATTATTTCCCAAAACGAATCCAAAGATTTCTGGTCTTGATATTGCAGGTGTGTCGGTACCTGCGTTAAGCGTTGGCGGCGACTACTATGACTTCATTCAATTGAGCCCAAATAAAATTCTTGCTGTTGTTGCAGATGTTTCTGGCAAAGGAATGTCTGCTGCGTTGTATATGTCGAAGGTTCAGGGAATGGTTCAGCTTGCAGCGCATATTTACAGCACTCCAAAAGAAATGCTTACAAACATTAATAGGCGCATTTTTGATGGCATGGATCGCAGGTCATTCATCACCATGATTCTTGCGCTATTCGATCTGAAGAAGAAAGAAGTGCGTATTTGCCGAGCTGGACATAATAAAGCGCTTTTTAGTGTGAGTGGGAAAATTGAATTTCTTGAAGGCGGCGGTATTGGATTAGGATTAGAGCGCGGCCCATTATTCGAAGATGCGATAGAAGAAATACGAATTCCAATCAAACCGGATAGTCTCTTTCTCTTCTATACGGATGGCATTACCGAGGCGATGAACGAGGAAAAACAACAATTAGGTGAAGAAGCTATAATTGATTTATTGAAGGTGAAGCGGCATCTATCCGCAGAAAGTATCCAGCGCGCGATTCTAACAAAAGTAGAAAAGTTTCGCGGTTCCGCCGAACAGCATGATGATGTGACAATGGTTGTAGTGAAAAGTAAAAATGGAAAAAGCAACGCCAGAAAATAACTACATCAATCCTTAATCCAACACAGAAACCAGCAGAGCCATTCGTATTAAAACGCCATTCTTGGTTTGGCGGAAGTACACCGCGCGAGAATCGGTATCTACAATAGGTGAAATTTCATTGAGCCGTGGCAGTGGATGCATAAGAATTGAATTGGATCCCATGAGTTTCATTACCTCTTCGTCAATGAAATAACGTTTGAATGGTCCCTCTATTGAAGCTGCGGAGAGCTTTTGTTCTTCGATGCGCGTCATATACACGACATCACCTTCCGGCAATATTTTTTTGAAGTCGCTCTCTAATGTATACCAAACATTTTGGCGATTCAAATAGTCGAGAATGTCTTGTTTCATTTGAAGTGTTGGCGGGGCAACGAAATAAATTTTTACGCGTTCGTATTTTCCAAGTAAGTAAGCAAACGAACGAACCGTTCGTCCATCTAATAAATTTCCAACGAGAGCTACTTTGACCCCATTAATCGTTTTGATTTCTTTGTAAATAGTATATAAATCAAGTAGCGCTTGTGTCGGATGCTGACCGCCTTTACCGTCACCTGCATTAATAATCGGAGTCGATGATATTGCCGCAGCCCGTCTAACACGCCGATTTGATTGTGACGTAAAACGATCACACTGCGTAATTACCGACCACGCGAATGGTGTCTTCCAGCGATTCACCCTATGAAACAGGAGAAAAATCCTGTGCGTGCTCAGTGGACATGATTTTACCGCCAAGTCGCAGCATTGCTGACTCAAATGAGAATCGTGTCCGAGTTGATGGCTCATAAAAAAGCGATGCCATAATTTTATGCTGGTAATCTAAAGTGCCTCCGCGTCCGATAATGCTTCCCATTTGATCTGCAAGATTAAATAGTTCATTCAGCATCGGAAGTGTAAATTGCTGGGATTCGATGATGTGTTGAAGTTTCATAGATAGTTATCCTTAAATTTAAAACTATAACGATGTTGCGTTCGAGACAACCTTTGATGACTTCGAGTTCGACGATGTCCATCGGTAGTGGAGAGGGAACGACTCGCCGATAACCGCGAGCTGCATCTTCAATAATACTCCATCCTAACTCTTTTCGTCTTTGTTCAGCAGCTTCTTTGGAATAGAATGGGCCAATTGGTTTCGTTGGACGCTCGAATGCAAGATCGTTCTTATCAACAACCACTTGTGTTACAATAGTAACTACGGGGCGATTGATTCCATGTTCTTGAAAAGCCATCTGCATGGAATTCTGTAACGCGAAACCAATCTCGCCTTGCGTCATTGCGACGCAGATATCTAACGGAAGCGTGTATGTCTGTGAAGAATCGGCTTCCGAGCGCAACAACTGAGCGTCTACCTACGGTCCATTTCCATGAGTAACAACGAGTGTGAATCCGCGTGCAACAATTCCAGCAATAACCTCAGCAGTGATCCTAGCGTTTTCGCGCTGCTCGGTGATTGTTCCGCGTTGTCCCGCGCGAATGAGAGAGTTTCCGCCGACCGCTACTAGTATTGAGTTTTTCACGACTCTGTCCCTTCAACAACGTGAAGATAATTGCCTTTTGTGTATGAAGCCGATTCTCTGCTTCATCGAACACAATAGACTGCGGCGAGTCCATCACTTCATCTGTCACTTCTTCTCCGCGATGCGCCGGCAAGCAATGCATAAAAACAGCAGTTGGTTTTGCCTTTTTCATCAATTCTGCGTTAACCTGGAATCCGGCAAAAGCTTTTATCTTTGCTTCGCGATCAGTTTCCTGTCCCATACTAACCCATACGTCCGTGTATATGACATCAGCATCATGTGCGCCTTCAGTTGGATTTGTTGAGAGTTCGATTTTTGCGCCAGTCGATACAGCAATTTCTTTAGCAAGTTTTATGACGTTTGTATCCGGCAGAAATCCGGCTGGAGTGACGGCAATAAAATTCATTCCAACTTTCGCCGCCAACAGCATAAGCGAATGACATACGTTGTTGCCATCGCCGACCCACGCAAATTTCTTTCCATTGAAAGAACCGAGGTGTTCTTGAATGGTAAGGAAATCACCAACTGCTTGACAAGGATGCTCGAAGTCTGTTAGCGCGTTTATTATGCTCGCCTTGGCAAACTTAGCAAGGGCATCAACATTTTTCTGCGCGTATGTACGAATGACGACCGCGTCCACCCAGCGCTCAAGATTCTTTGCAACATCATAAATGGATTCGCGTTTGCCAAGACTAATATCTGCATTCGTAAGATAAACGGTATTTGCGCCTAGTTGTTTAATGCCGATTTCAAACGTGACATGCGTGCGAAGCGATTGCTTTTCAAAGATCAATGCAACCGATTTGCCTTCCAACGATTTAGCAAACTTTTTTGGATTCGCTTTCATTTTTTTTGAAAGGTCGAGGATTTGGAGCAACTCTTTCCCAGACCAATCAGCGATAGTGAGAAAATCTCGTTTCATAATTTTGTTCTCCTGTTAATACCATTGTAGGAATACAGCATGCTGCGTCCTTACAGAAAACATTAGTTCAACCCGTGTTTCTTTAAGAAGTAAGTTAAAATCTCTTTCAAGTTCGGTTTTGCGATTTCTTCTAGCTCGTAATAAATACGAGTACTTGGTTTTTTGATCTTGATGATGCGTCGTAGGTCAATCGGTGTACCGATGATGACGGAATCACATTCGACTTTGTTTATTGTCGTTTCCAGATCTTTGATCTGTTTTCCGCCGTATCCCATTGCCGGCAGCAACGTTCCAATATGTGGATATTTTTTAAAAGTTTCAGCTATAGAATTTACTACCCACGGACGCGGATCGATAATTTCTTTTGCGCCGTACTTCCGAGCGGCAACGTGGCCGGCGCCGTATGTCATTTCACCGTGCGTCAGTGTCGGGCCATCTTCCACTACAAGAACGCGCTTATTCCGAATGACGGATTCGTCTTCCACGCTTATTGGCGATGCCGCTTCGATTATTATTGCTTTCGGATTAACGCTGACGATGTTTTTCCTAACAATATCAATATTTATTCGGGATGATGTATCTATTTTATTGATAATGACAACGTCAGCGAGATGAATGTTGACCGCTCCGGGGTAATAAGATATTTCGTGCCCGGCTCGATGCGGATCGGCGACGACAATGGTAAGATCTGGTTGATAGAACGACATATCATTGTTTCCACCATCCCACACAATAACATCGGCTTCTTTTTCAGCTTCGCGGAGAATCGCTTCGTAATCAACGCCGGCATAAATAATCGTTCCTTTGACTATATGTGGTTCGTATTCCTCCATTTCTTCGACTGTGCATTCGTACTTCTTTAAGTCTTCGATGGAAGAATATCGTTGCACTTTTTGCTTTACTAAATCGCCATATGGCATCGGATGACGGATGGCAACGACTTTCTTTCCGGCTGCGCGAAGCAATTCGCACACCTTGCGTGAGGTTTGACTTTTTCCTGCGCCCGTGCGTACAGCAACCACAGCAATGACAGGAACTTTGCTCTTCAACATTGTAGGTCGAGCGCCCTGTAACTTGAAATCAGCTCCAGCCGCCATTACAAGAGCTGCTTTACTCATCACATAATTGAATGACACATCCGAATATGCGAAGATAACTTCATCGGCATTTAACTCTTTAATGAGGCGCGGCAATTCCGATTCCGGAAAGATTGGAATACCGTTGGGATAAAGCGCACCTGCAAGTTCAGCAGGATATTTCCGTTCTTCGATGTTAGGAATTTGTGTTGCGGTAAAAGCGACGACTTCATAGCGATCGTCTTTGCGGAAAACGGTGTTGAAGTTATGGAAATCCCGACCCGCAGCGCCCATAATGATCACTTTGGTACGTCTCATAATGACACCTATGTTTTTTTTGTGTTAAACGAATGCTGCCGCCGTTCATGTCGGTGTGAACAGCTGGGCAGTTCCGACAGCCACTGGCTGTCGGAATAAATGCAGATTGTTATAGATAAGTAATTCAAATATCGGAAAGGATTAGTGGAGAGTCAACGCTCTTAGCGCCCTTTCCTTGCATCTCCCACCATCGCTCGTTATATTGCTTAAGATTTTTCAGCTCGTGGAGTGAAATAACAACGCTTGCAGAATATTTTAGTCGTTCGGACCGACCGCATCGGAGATGTGATACTAACGCTTCCTACAATCGAAGCACTGAAGCAAAATTTCCCGAATGCACGCATTGCAATGCTGTTGAATTCATATACCGCGAGCTTGGCGGAAGGAATTGCAGACGTTCTTTACTATAATAAAGAAGAGGCGCTGAAGCCATTTTTTGAGATGCTAGCGGAACTTCGCCATGCACGTTTTGATGCGGTTGTGGTCGCATTTCCACGTTTTCGAGTAGCTCTTTTATTATGGTTGGCACGAATCCCGGTCCGCATTGGAACCGGTTACCGATGGTATTCGTTTTTATTCAATAAAAAAATCTTTGAGCATCGCAAAACTGTAGAAAAGCATGAAGCGGAATATAATCTTTCGCTATTAGAAGGTTTGGGATGTACAATATCATCGAAACCCGAAGCAAATATTGTAATCTCCGAACAAGAAAGAAAAAAAGCTTCTGACATTCGTAAATCAATTGGAATTTTGGATGCTGACCTTTTAATATTATTGCACCCCGGCAGCGGCGGTTCGGCGCGCGATTGGAAACCGGAAAACTTTTCTCTGCTTGCTTATGAATTGAAGAAGCGAGGATTCTATGTCGTTATTACTGGTGGAAAAGCTGAAATAGAACTGGTGCATAGTGTAACTCAGAACGCTGGAGAAGGGGTGAAGTCTTTCGTGAGTAATCTGAGTTTAAGAGAGTTTGCAGCCTTCATTCAAACGGCAAGGTTGTTTGTGGCGAACTCTACTGGTCCGTTGCATATTGCGGCGGCAGTTGGAACTCCGGTTGTGGGATTTTTTGCACCAATACACGTGATGAGTCCGAAGCGCTGGGGTCCGCTGACTAACAAAAAAGCAATATTTGTTCCCGACCCAATGCAATGTCCACGCTGCAAAGGCGGCAAGTGCCAGGGAAATGATTGCATGGAACAGATAACCGTGAAACAAGTTCTGGAAGCGGCAGTAAAATTAGTAACAGGGTATTAATAATAGATAAGTAGAAAATTGGTGTTTGATCAGTTGGAGTTTTGTGAATGAAGAAAATTTTGAACATCTTTACTATCTCCTTTTTTGCTCTTACTATTTCTCATTCACAAGCGCAGGATACAATCCGATCAAAATCCCTAGTTGATCTCCGTACCATAGACCAATCAGCATTTGCACTTGGTGAACGGTTAGTGTACGACGTCGGCTACAGTTTTATTACAGCGGGAGAGGCTGTGTTTTCGATTCCTTCGGTCGAAACAATGCACGGAAGAGAATGCTATCAAGTGCTCTTCACTGTGAACTCCACACCAACATTTTCGTTCTTTTATAAAGTTGATGACCGTTATGAAACTATACTGGATAAGAAAGGAATATTTCCGTGGCGATTTACACAGCGAATTCGGGAAGGCAAGTACAGTAACGATTTCGCCGCTGAATTTAATCAATTGAATAATATTGCGACAACAAAAGGCGGCAGTTATCCTATTCCACCATATGTGCATGATGTTGTTTCAGCAATGTTTTATGTACGAACATTAGATTATTCCAAGTGCCGTCCTGGCGAAAAAATACTCTTGCAGAATTTTTTTAAAGATACTACATACCAGCTTGCGGTAAAGTTTCTTGGGTACCAGCAAATTTCTGTAGATGCAGGGAAATTCAATTGTGTATTAGTGGAACCGTTGATTATGGAAGGCGGATTATTTAAAAGTGATGGACGTATCATTATTTGGATGACAAATGATGAACGGAAGATTCCAGTGAAAGTGAGCACGAAAGTCGTTGTTGGTTCCATCGATGCAGAGTTGCGAGAATACTCTGGCATCAACGGACAGATAAAAGCAAAGGTAAAATAAACTAAAAGTTATAATAGGCACAAAGAATTATGTCAAAATACAAACAAATAAATGTTGCCGGCGTCAAGACGATTTCCATCAAGGGTCGTAAAAGCAAAGTAGCGCCGAAGGATTTTGCCAAACCAATTAATGCAAAGCGTGCAAGCTTTAAAGATTTTGCTGATTCACTGCCCCATATTCTTATTGCTGACGAATTGAGGGATTTAGTGAACGATATCGTCCGCGCTCGAAAAAGCAATAAACCTGTCATTCTGATGATGGGAGCGCACGTGATTAAGGTCGGACTCTCGCCGCTCATTGTTGACTTACTCGAACTCGGTATTATTACTCATGTGGCGATGAATAGTGCAGCTTCAATTCATGACGTTGAAACAGCGATGTGGGGAAAGACTTCAGAAGATGTTGCAACCAATTTGATGGATGGAACATTTGGGATGTCAAAAGAAACCGGCGACTTCATTAACCTTGCGCTTACAAAGGGAATGAAAGAATCGGACGAGGGTTACGGTGAAACGCTTGGGAAGAAAATTATTGCAATGAAGGCACGAAACCGAAGTTTAAGTATTCTTGCCAAGTGCTACGAACTTGGTGTGCCGATAACTGTGCACGCAGCAATTGGTACGGATATCGTCCATCAACAGGCAACTATGGATGGCGCGGCAACTGGCGAATTGAGTTATCGCGATTTCAGGGTTTTAGTGAACTCCATCAAGAATCTAATTAATGGTGGTGTCGTACTTAATTTTGGATCTGCTGTGATTATGCCAGAAGTATTTTTGAAAGCACTTACTGTTGCGCGTAACCTTGGCTACAAAGCGAAAGGATTCTCTACAGCGAACTTCGATATGATACGCCAATACCGGCCACAAATGAATGTTGTTGAACGGCCGACACAAAAATTTGGGCGTGGGTATAACTTCACAGGGCATCATGAAATCATGTTTCCGCTGCTTGCCGCAATGATTAAAGCTCAGCTTTCTTCTAAATGACAGAATCCAACGAACACATTCCGGAATCAGCAGATAATGAACAATTAACTGCTGGTGAACTTCCCTTTATTGATCGGCATTCGATCCATCCGCTTTTTTTTGCATTCGCATCGCTGGTTTTCGTATTTCTTCTCTATCAAATCGGTGGTGGTGTGTTAGCATTTTTCGTTATGGGCGCGACTTCGGTTACACGCGACAATGTTTGGACAATGCGCTGGCTTACACTTACCGGACAGTTGTGTTTTATTCTTATTCCGACCTTTCTGCTGGCTCGACTGTTTGCTACGCGCCTACGCGAAGTATTTCAATTTCGAGTTCCTGGGCTGCGCGAATCGACGCTTGCACTCTTAGCGCTTTTTTCTTTACAGCGTGTATTTGAGGCATATATGTATTTCCAAGAGCGCGTTCCGATGCCGGAAATACTTCGTGAAATCATCGAACCGATTAAAAAATTGTTTGAGGAGTTGACAAAAGTTTTACTTCGTGCTGATTCACCTTTAGAACTAATGGCTGTGATTTTGGTAGTTGCGGTGATGCCGGCGATTGTGGAAGAACTGCTGTTTCGCGGACTCATCCAAAAAATATTTGAACGATTGATGTCACCGGTAGTATCAGCAGTGTTGGCAGGAACGATTTTCGGCTTGTTTCACGTCAATCCGTTTGAAGTCGTTCCACTCGTCGGGCTAGGCGTATTCTTTGGATTGCTTAGATATCGTTCGCAAAGTTTGTTGGTACCGATAGCGGCGCACTTTTTTAATAATCTTATGGCGGTGCTCGCATCCTTTTATGGTTTGCAGGATGATAATCTATTAACAGCCGCACAGACGACATCCGATGCACCTATGATGATTTTCGAATTAATCGGCTTTGCTTCGCTCTTTTTCTTGACATTTGTTCTTTATCTTCGTCTTACACACGATATTTCACGACGGATTTATCAATGAGAACAATAGAAACCTGCAAGAATTGCTCAACCCAACTTCAAAATGGACAAAAGTTTTGTAATGTGTGTGGAACACTCATCAACAAAAGTAAAGAAAACGATTTAAAGATTGAATGCGAAACGCATCCGGATCATCATGCAGTTGGACTTTGCGTCATTTGTGGCAAACCGGTTTGTTCAGACTGCGAAGTGAAGAGCGATGGAAAGATTTTATGTAATAATCCTGAGCATAAGATCTTGTTTCAAGAATGGAGTGCGATATATCAGCCGGATTCAGAGTTTGAAGCGGAAGCACTCGTGCGTAATCTTGTGGATGGCGGGATTGAAGCAAAAACTTTTTCTTTACATGATCATGTTACGACGCGTTGGTTAAACGAAAACCGTGTGCTTCTATTTATCAGAAAATCCGAAGTTCACAAGGCAAAAGCACTTCTTAAGGAATTGAATCTTATTAGTAATTATTAATAACCCATCATTATTAATTGGTTGTAAAATAAAATGCCAAAATTTGAAAATCTCTCTATACGCGTGCTTGTAGCACTTATCGCAATTCCAATCATTTTATGGCTAACAATGCTCGGTGGGTATTTTTTCTTCTTCCTTATCGCCGTCATCTCATCGCTTACTTTAATTGAATTCTACGGACTGGCAGAAGCCAAGGGTGCCGCGCCGCTGAAAACTCTCGGGCTTATTGGCGGGTTTATTATCAATGCCGTGTTTGTGTACGAACGGTTTCAAGTTGATATCTACCAGTTCGTTCTTAATCATTTTAACGTTCATCTTTCGATGTTCTCACAGCATCAGCTTCTTACGATTGTATTGCTGAAACTTTTACTGCTGACGATGTTAATTGAACTGTTCCGTACTAAAGGCTCATCGATAATCAACATTGCAACAACGATATCAGGTGTGATGATCGTCTCGCTCTGCTTCGGCACACTTATTTTCTTGCGCGAATTATTTCCGTATGGATTTCCAGTGTACAAATTTTTTGCGTTAGGGTATGCTAACGATCTTCAGCTTGCTCAGATCAATCGCTGGGGCGGATACACGGTCATTGCTGTCTTTGCATCAATTTGGATGTGCGATACAGCGGCATATTTCGGCGGTAAAACATTCGGTACACATAAACTTTTCCCGCGCGTAAGTCCGAATAAAACATGGGAAGGTGCGGTCTTTGGTTTTGCCTTCTCAATATTGACGATGGTGGCGGCAAAAATATTGGTGCTCGGTTATCTTACATTTCACCATGCGATTGTTATTGGCGTGCTTATTGGAACATTCGGGCAATTAGGCGATCTTATCGAATCCCGTTTTAAGCGGGATGCCGGATTAAAAGATTCTTCTAAATTGATTCCGGGGCATGGCGGTGTATATGACCGTTTTGATAGTTTGGTTTATATCTCACCGATTGTGTATCTTTATATTGATTTCGTTGTACTGTCGTAACAATAATCGTATCGAAAGATATGTGTGTCTGAAAAATTGAAGATCAATGTAGTTACGCTCGGATGTCCAAAGAACATTGTTGACTCTGAATACCTTCTATGTCAATTAAAGCACAGTAATACCCAAATAGTTGCGAGTGCAGATGATGCCGACACAGTTATTATCAACACCTGTGGATTTATCAAGGATGCGAAGCAGGAATCCATCGATGCTATCATGGAAGCTGTGGAAAAGAAGAACCGCGGCGAACTGAAAAAAATTGTGGTAATGGGATGCCTCTCACAGCGATTCAAAAAAGAACTCGCTGCTGAAATTCCAGAGGTCGATTCGTTCTTTGGAACAAATCAATTGCCCGATGTGCTCAAAGATCTTAGCGTGGATTATAATAGCGAACTTCTCGGTGAACGTTTACTAACAACTCCAGCACATTACGCTTATTTAAAAATCTCTGAAGGATGCGACAATCCGTGTTCGTTCTGTGCGATCCCCCTTATGCGCGGGCGACATCGAAGTAAACCGATTGAAGAAGTCGTTTATGAAGCGCGATTGTTGGCGGAAAAGGGCGTGAAAGAACTAATAGTCATCGCGCAAGACACTACATACTATGGATTGGATTTATACGGTGAGCGGCGGCTTGCAAAACTACTTGGAGAGTTAAACGATATTGATGAAATCAAATGGATCCGGCTTATGTATGCGTATCCCGCAAAATTTCCACTTGATGTCATCGAGGCATTTCAAAAATTCCCAAAGTTATGCCGATATATCGATATTCCAATTCAACATAATTCTGACAGCGTATTAAAATCAATGAGGCGCGGCATCACGGAACGCTCAACAAGGGATTTGCTGTTACGCTTAAAGAGCGAAATATCCGATGTTGCGCTTCGCACCACACTCATCGTTGGTTATCCGAATGAGACAGAAAATGATTTCAAAGCATTATGCGATTTTGTAAAGGAGATACGCTTCCATCGTCTTGGCGTATTCACATTTTCGAAAGAAGAAGGTACTGCGGCGTTCGAACTTGATGATTCAGTTTCAGAAGAAACAAAGCTGAAACGGCAGGCGGCAATTATGGAAATACAAAAAAATATTTCAGAAAGTTACAATGAATCTTTGATCGGAAAAAAAGTGAAAGTCTTGATTGATTCTCAGGATGAAGAATATTTTATAGGCAGAACAGAATGGGACGCGCCGGAAATCGACCAAGAGGTATTCGTGAGCAGCCATAAACCGTTGAAGGCTGGAACATTCCAAACAGTTACCATTACCGACGCGATGGAATACGATTTATTTGCATCGGAATGATTTGCATGTTGCGAGGTAAATATATGTTATACTTACAAGCAAATTGCGAAAATTTAGTATATAAGACAATCTTTGCGATTGGAATACTTGGTGTATGCCTGCATGCACAGATGGAGAGTACACATCCAGATGGGGCAGTACATAATCTTTTTGTAGAAGCATTCGCAACTGCATCTGATCAAGCCGGTAAGGGGCATGTTGACATTTATGTCCAAATTCCATATCCAGAAATAAACTTTATTAAAGGGGAAGAACAATATACGGGGCGATTTGAAATTTTCGTAGCAGTGCTTTCTCAGGAGAAGCAGCAACTCTGGCAAAAAAGTCAGCTTGTAGAGCTACATACGAAAAACTTTTCGCAAACCGTTTCCAACCGATTTTTTAGTCTGAAGCAATTTTCCACTGATCTTGCACCGGGAAAATATGATCTCCTTGTTCAACTAACAGATCAAGAATCTAAGAAAATCGAGACATCCAAACGGTCCATCGTTATAAAAGACTTTGGGAATGATACGCTGGCATTGAGTGATGTGATGCTTGTTCATCGAATGACCTTCGATGGTACACGTAATAATATTGTCCCAAATTTAACTGGAATGATCAGTAAAGAACAAACCAGCTTCTATCTCTTTTTCGAAATCTACAATCGTTTGAAAATCGATTCGGTTCAACTAATCTGCAAGTTCATAAATTCAAAACAGGAAATTGTTGCGCAGCGAGTAAAAAGCGAATTGCTCACGGGTAATCGAACATCAGCAATCTGGCAGATCGACACGCTTTCAATTGCTCCGGATCAATATTTACTTACAGTGGAAGCCGCAGGAAATTCTAAGATTGATTCAGGTAAATCGTTTCGTGCATCTGTATCTCGCGGCTGTATTATTCGAATGAAAAATATGCCGCTGTTTATTACTGATATCGATAAGGCAACAGAACAACTTCGGTACATTGCCAAAGGCAGCGAAATCGATCATATCAGAGAAGCGACAACTCCAGATGAGAAGCAGAAACGGTTTCTTGAATTCTGGTCTAAGCACAATCCCGATCCAAAGGCATCGTATAATGAATTGATGGAAGAGTACTATTCGCGTGTAGAATACGCCGATAAAAACTATACGAACTATATGGAAGGATGGAAAACTGATCGAGGAATGATATTGATTCAATTTGGTCCGCCGCAAAATATAGAGCGTCATCCCTTCAATTCAGATAACAAACCGTACGAAATTTGGTACTACTATGACCAAAATCGGGAATTTATTTTTGTAGATGAGACAGGGTTTGGGGATTACCGGCTTGTATATCCAGAGACCGATTTGTGGGGAAGGATACGGTGAAACAGTGGTGCACACTTATTTAGCTGGTGTGAGAGCTGTCTTAATAAGGGATTACTGTTATCTATGCGGCACACTACTTATTGTTTTCTTGTCGGTCGCCGAAGGACAAACTTCATTGACGATTCGCTCGATCAGCTTTGAAGGAAATCATGCATTCTCCGCCAACCAGCTTACTTCTGTACTATTAATAAAAAAAGATGGAATGTTTTCCGAGTCCGTGCTGACCGCCGATCTTGAACGCATTCTAGATCTTTATAGAAGTCAAGCGTATCTGCATACGTGCGTGGATTCGGTACAGATGAAGCGCGATACACTGCGACAGGATATAAAACTTCGTGTTTTTCTGAACGAAGGAAAACCATCGGTTGTACGGCAGATTGAATTTGATGGCAATCGGATTTTAAATGCCTCTGGACTGCACACAGTCATGAAATTACACGAAGGTGATATGTTCATTCCTTCTATTTTGGAACAAGATATCCAGTCGATTCTACAGCTGTATGAACACAAAGGATATCCGCTTGCGAAAGTAGTGATTAAGAATGTCTCTTTTACTGATTCAACTGAAGAAATGTCCACGAGAGTGCAAATTCATATTGATGAAGGGAAAGAACTGCATATTACTGAACTGCGAATAGAGGGCAATAAAATAACGAAAGACTATGTAATTACTCGCGAAGCAAGATTGTACAAAAACGAATTATTTAACGGGGATCTTCCAGAAAGAATCAAGCGACGGCTGGATCATCTGCAACTCTTCTCTTCAGTTTCGTTACCGGAATTATATTTAATCGATACAGAAAAAGCAGGATTGTCTGAAAGGGTTGTTGAAGGAAATCAAAACAGTTTCGATGGTGTGCTTGGCTATATTCCTTCTAGTAGCTCAAGTGGAAGTGGTTACATTACCGGACTCGTTAACATCTCGCTGAGAAATCTTTTTGGCACAGGCCGCAAACTTTCCGCTCGTTGGTATCAAGAGAATCAAAGTTCGCAGGAAACGGAACTACATTACTTTGAACCTTGGGTGGCTTCGTACCCTGTGAATGCACAGCTTGGATTCTTCCAACGCAAACAGGATTCAACATTCGTTAGGACACAATATGAGATAACTGCCGAATTGATGTTAACTGATGAATTTTCTGTCGGTGTTTCGTTTTCTCAATACAGTGTTTATCCAACAGAAGGATATGGAAGTTCGGTAATGGCAGAAAGTAAAAGCACGAGCTTTGGCGCATCTGTTCGGTATGACTCGCGCGACAATCCGACAACGCCTGCAAGCGGCATTTTATATTCAACAGAATATCAAACTGGATCAAAACAGACAGGCACAAATGGAATATTTCTAGAAGAAGTAAAAAGCAGTACACAGCGTTTAATCTTCGATTTTTCGTACTATCTTTCAATCTTCTTTCGACAGGTGCTTGCGACGGAACTGCATCTAAGAGATTTTAGCAGCAGCACTATGGACATGAGTGATTTATTTCGACTTGGCGGTGCATCGACATTGCGCGGTTACCGAGAAGGGCAGTTTCTCGGTTCGCGAATTGTGTGGACGAACTTGGAGTACCGCTTTCTTGTTGCGCCGCGTTCTTTCTTCTACGGCTTTGTTGATGTCGGTTACATCGTTCAACCTGTCATCGCCGCAATAAGTATGGTTGCTTCAGAACAAAGCAAAATTGGTTACGGCATCGGAGTGCGAATGGATTCATCTCTCGGTTTAATCGACGTGAGCTTTGCTCTTGGCGAAGGCGATACATTTAGTACAGCAAAAATTCATATTCGGTTGATTAATGAATTCTAAAAAACTAGTAGCATATTTTCAGCTTAGTCGTCCGGTGAATGTGCTCATCACGTTCGTGTCTATTCCTGTTGCGTGCTGGATTGTCGCTGGAACCGCGTGCTCATGGTTTATCATTCTCTTAGCTGGCTTGACGGGCGCGTTAGTAGCGGCTGGTGCAAACGCTATCAATGATGCATTTGATATTGATATTGATCGCATCAATCGACCAGATCGTCCTTTACCGCGTGGTGCACTTACACAACGCGATGCACGCAGGATGTGGTTCATTCTTTCTATCGCGGCACTCGGAATAAATCTTTTCTTGAATTCAGCCGCCTTGCTGATTGTAATTCTTTCGATTGCACTTCTCTATTTTTATTCAGCGCGATTGAAAAGGATAGTACTCGCTGGCAATCTCGTCATAGGATTGATGACCGGCATGGCGTTCATATATGGTGGCGTTGTTGAAGGACAAATAGAACGTGCTGTACTTCCGGCAATATTTGCGTTCCTCGTAAATCTTGCGCGTGAATTGCTAAAGGACATAGAAGATATGGAAGGTGATAGGAAAGAACATGCAATTACGTTGCCCATTAAATACGGAGTAATGCCAACGCTTGTGCTTGCGACTGCTTCGCTTATTGTGCTGATTAGTGCCACGATTGCAGTGGCAACATTCGCCTTGTATCATTCTGCCTTCTTATACATTGTGCTTGTTGCTGACTGCCTGATGTGCGCTTCAATAATACTGATATGGCGTGACCATTCTCAAATAGCTGTAAGGCGTGTCAGCACAATTTTAAAAATAAGTATGACTGTTGGGTTGATTTCAATTATCGTTGGTTCGATTTAAATCATGAAGCATTCTTGCGTTAATCTTGAAATTGAACGTACGCTTTGGCTGCAAGGCATCGGGCGCATTGCCGGTGTGGATGAAGCCGGACGCGGCCCGCTTGCAGGTCCCGTCATTGCGGCAGCGGTTATTTTCCCAAAGGAATCTATTGTTGATGGTGTAGATGATTCTAAAAAGTGTACAGCGAAACAACGGGAAGAATTATTCGAATTGATTATGGAAAAAGCCATTAGTGTTGGTATTGGCATTGTCGATCATGAAGTGATTGATCGCATAAATATTCTGCAAGCAACGATTTTAGCGATGCGGAAGTCGATAGAAAATTTGAATATTCAACCTGAATATGCCCTTATTGATGGCAATTCGTTCAAACATGAAACGCTGAGATTCCAAAATATTATTAGTGGTGACGCTAAGTCGTTCACAATTGCCGCCGCTTCGATTGTTGCGAAAGTAACGCGTGATCGACTAATGCGCGAACTTGATATTCGTTTTCCACAGTATGGCTTTGCTCGGCACAAGGGATATGGAACGCGCCAGCACATTGAAGCTATCCGCATGTACGGTCTATGCGAAATTCATCGCAGATCGTTTCATCCATCTGCTCTTCAGGAAAAACTTTTCTAGTGAAAATATTGATTGTTCTTATTATCTCAAATCTGGTTGTGTGCAGATATTGCTCTGGATTGCATGTCCAGCACAGATTTACTATTTTGGTAAAGTGAATTTTACATAATCTTTTGTATCCGGCTGAAGGAACGTTTTGCAAGTTTGAAAAAAGTATGTCATCAATCAATCGTCGAATTCAAGGAAAAGCCGGGGAAGATTTGGCGGCGAGGTTTCTTGAGCGAAATGGTTTAAAAATTATAGAGCGTAATTACCGTTTTGAGCGGGGCGAGATTGATCTGATTGCTGAAGAAGGAGATGAGTTAGTTTTTGTGGAAGTAAAGGCGCGGCGCTCTACAATATTTGGCGCACCAGAGGATGCGGTAACGGAAAGAAAACAGGAACAAGTGCATACAGTTGCCGATGGTTATTTATTCGAGCACGATATTGATAATCGTCCATGCCGATTTGATGTTGTTGCGATTGAATTCATAAATGGCAAAACAGAGATACGTCATATTCGAGATGCTTTTTAATTCCTACTCGGAAAGTAGTCATTTGATAGGTGAACTATGAAAGTATTCGACTCGCATGCAGCCCTTTATACCGATTATTATCATCTAATAATGGCGCAGGGATATTTACTCTCTGGGAGAAAAGACACGACTGCTATCTTTGATTACTCCTTTCGTGAGAATCCGTTCGGTAGTGGGTACGTTGTCTTTGCCGGACTTAGTGATGTGCTCGAAATTTTAGAAACACTGCGCTTTGAAAATGAAGAGATTGAGTACCTTCAATCGCTGGGGTTCAAAGAAGAATTTCTCCAATACCTTAAAGGCTTTCGATTTTCCGGCAACATTTATGCAATGCATGAAGGTGAACTCATTTTCCCATTAGAACCAATCGTTCGTGTGGAAGGAGATCTTATTGAAACGCAGTGCATCGAAACATTGTTGCTTAATATGTTGAACTTCCAATCGCTTATTGCAACAAAAGCGTCGCGTATCCGTTTCGCTGCCGGCAATCGCAGACTGGTAGATCTTGGATTGCGCCGGGCACAAGGATCGGGAGGTTTTCATGCAAGTAAAGCCGCTATCATCGGCGGAGTAGATGCAACTTCAAATTTGTACGCTGCTTGTCACTACTCGCTTGAAGTATCGGGTACACAGGAACATTCGTGGATTCAAAGTTTCGGTGATGAATTGACAGCGTTCCGTAAGTTTGCTGAAATTTATCCTGAGAATTGTACGCTTATCGTTGATACCTACAATACCACAGGCAGCGGTGTACCGAATGCAATAAAAGTGGCGAAGGAAATGGAAACGCGCGGTCAGCAACTAAAAGCCATCCGGCTTGATAGTGGTGATCTTGCGATTCTTAGCAAGAGGGCGCGTGGGCTTCTCGATGCCGCGAATCTCAACTATGTCCAAATTGTTGCTTCCAATCAGTTAGATGAAATTTTAATCAGCAGTCTTATCCATCAAGGTGCACCCATTGATGCATTTCTAGTGGGAACGCGCCTTTTAACCGCTCACAATTTTCCGGCTTTACGAGGTGTATACAAACTATGCGTTGTTGGAGGGCAGCCTACAATGAAGTTTTCGGACAACTATAAGAAGACAACACTGCCCGGACGGAAAAAAGTAATGCGTTATTTTGATGTAAATGGCCAAATTAATTCTGATGGAATTATGCTTGAAGATGAAGAAGGCATCGAAATTTTCTATCATCCATTTCAAACGGAACAAACCCGCAACGTTGAAGAATTCACACCAAAGCCGCTTATGTCTAAGGTGATGGAAGACGGACATATCATCGGCAAAATACCAACACCGCAAGAAAGCGCTCGGTATGTTTCGAATCGGTTTGCCTATCTGTCAGGAGAATATAAGCGCTTTGAAAATCCACAAGTTTATAAAGTCGGCATCAGTCCTTCTTTGATGAGGCTGCGTGCATTCCTATTTGAACAAATGCAAAAAGGTCTATTGGTGAAGAAATAAAGTAGTGAGCGGCAATTGTAGTCAATATAGAATTTTCAATGTTTTTATTATGGATTTTCAGAAGAAGAGTCAGAATAGTGTTCGTCTGATTAAAATAGGCAAAGTTGGTTGCCAAGAAGGAAACCAAACATTTTGATACATCGCTATCAATTTGTTTTTGAAAGCCCTGTCATTGCATTTTCTACTCGCCTGAAGAAATTCAACAAATTCATGTTGCGACTTAGATCCAAATAGAATGTTTTCTGAATCAGCTTTCACCAATAATCCGATTCTGGAGTTACAATGAATGCTATGCCTTTGCTCATTGCGGCGATTGCCTTTTTTGCGCTTGCGTATCGTTTTTATTTTAGTTTTATCGCAGCAAAGGTTGCCGTCGTTAATGATATCAATGTTCTGCCGTCCAGCCGATTGTACGATGGTCAAAATTATTATCCCATGAACAAATGGGTGCTCTTTGGTCATCATTTCGCGGCGATTGCCGGCGCGGGTCCGCTCGTTGGTCCAGTCCTTGCAGTGCAATTTGGGTACTTCCCAGGTTTTTTATGGATGGTGATTGGCGCAGTGATGGCAGGTGCAGTACATGATTTTGTTATTCTAGTTGCATCGATTCGGCACGATGCAAAATCTCTGGCAGAGATTGCAAAAGTGGAAATCAGCCGGCTCAGCGGAACGACAGCATCGATTGCCATCCTGATCATCCTTGTTGTTGCAATGGCGGGACTTGGTTTAGTAGTTGTGAACTCGCTTTCCGAAAGTGCGTGGGGCACATTCACTATTGCAGCGACAATTCCCATTGCGGTTCTAATGGGTGTCTGGATGTTTCAATTGCGAAAAGGAAAAGTTGTAGAGACAACAATTGGCGGTGTTATCTTATTATCACTTGCAGTTATCTACGGACGTTTCATTCCAGATTCGTCCATTGCCTCGTGGTTCATGTTCGATCATAGTTCACTGACAATTTTGTTAGCGATTTATGGCTTCTGTGCTTCTGTATTGCCCGTATGGTTGTTATTGTCGCCGCGCGACTATCTAAGTTCAATAATGAAATTAGCTGTTATCGGACTTCTTGCCCTCGGTATAATTATCGTTGCACCGACGCTAAAGATTCCTGCATTTACGCCGTATGTGCATGGCGGTGGGCCGATTATTCCCGGAACATTATTCCCATATTTATTCATTACGATCGCATGCGGAGCCGTTTCTGGATTTCATTCACTTGTAAGTTCTGGCACAACACCAAAGATGTTGATGAAAGAATCGCAAATCAAATTCATTGCAGTCGGTGCGATGCTTGCAGAAGGTATTGTCAGCGTGCTGGCTCTTATCGCGGCGGCGAGTTTATTGCCGCTTGATTATTTTATAATCAATGTACCGGTGGAGAAATTTCAATCTGTTCTTCCACAGCTTCATGCAATGGGGTTTGTGGATTCGAATATCGCTCAGCTTTCGACGGATGTGGGCGAGAAGATTATCGGTAGGACTGGCGGCGCTGTATCGCTTGCAGTGGGGATGGCGCAAATATTTTCCAATATTCCCGGGTTGACTAAGTTAATGTCCTATTGGTATCATTTCGCCATCATGTTCGAGGCGCTGTTCATCCTTACAACGATTGATGCCGGCACACGAATCGGTAGATTCGTATTGCAGGAAATGCTAGGAAAAGCTTATAAGCCTTTTGGTCGGACTGATTGGCTGCCGGGTAATTTGCTTGCAAGTTTTGTAATCGTTGTTGCATGGGCATATTTTATTTATACAGGAAGTATTTCTTCCATCTGGCCGATGTTTGGAACGGCGAACCAGCTGCTTGCGGCAATTGCACTCACAGTTGGTACATCGTTCATCATCAACCGTGGCAAAGCGCGTTATGCATGGGTCACGATTGTGCCGCTTATCTTCGTCACAATAACTACTCTTGTTGCTGGTACAATGAACATTGTGAATTTGTTCGTTCCGATGGTTCTTATTGCAAAGACGAAATTGCAGGGATTCATCAATCTTCTTCTCACGGTGGTGATTATGGTAAGTGTTATAATTGTGATTGTAGATGCGATACCTAAATGGGTTGCTGTTGTGCGTGGTAGGCAAGAAATTATTAGTAATGAGTAAAAACTGTTTTAGTAAGATGCTCTAAAAGTGCAAGCGAAGACGAACAGTCAATTTGCAGTTAAAATAAATAAATTTTCAAATTGCGTTTCTCGAAAGACATTCCTACATTCTACTGTAACAGAGTAGCGTAACCAGTTGTCGTATAACGAGAACTCGTTATATATCTTTTAGTTGCCTTTCATAATTCGTTGTATTCCAAAGAAGATAGATTTTAATATTCTTTCGGAAGTGCGGGAATAAGCGTAACTACATAAAGGAGAACAATAATTGGAATCGACACGAATACCTGAAATCACGAAATCGTCTAGAGAAATCCTCAAGCATGTCGATCAACTTGTAAAATCGAATAATTTAGAAAAAGCGCTTCAGGAAGTAAAAAAAGCACGCGAATTAGATCCAAAAAATTTATATGCCTTTGCCTATGAAGAACGCATTCAAGAACTTTTTGCCCAGCA
>Ga0187861_10000158_pt1 | contig 88098 bp, 70 predicted proteins | sample June2016WEW_10_1_3_FD_132986 | JGI IMG/M metagenome (GOLD analysis project Ga0187861, IMG submission 132986) | Peatland microbial communities from SPRUCE experiment site at the Marcell Experimental Forest, Minnesota, USA - June2016WEW_10_100 | ecosystem: Environmental > Terrestrial > Soil >...
CAGGTGGTGCTGAAGAACTCCTGAACCACCCGCTTTCCCGGCCATGACGCTCATCCTCACGGTCATCGTGGTGGCGTTGATTTTCGAGTACATCAACGGCTTTCACGACACGGCCAACTCCATTGCCACGGTCGTTTCGACCAAGGTGCTCACGCCGCGGCAGGCGGTCGTGATGGCGGCCATCACCAACCTGGCGGGCGCGATGTGGGGGACGGCCGTCGCCAAGACGATCGCGTCGGGTCTGGTGGACACGAAAGTCATCACGTCGGAGGTGCTGATTTGCGCGCTGTTCGGCGCCATCGTTTGGAACCTGATCACCTGGTGGTTCGGCCTGCCGTCCAGCTCGTCGCACGCGCTGGTGGGTGGGCTGTGCGGCGGCGCGTTGGCGGCGGCGCACAACCGGTGGGACGTCATTGTCTGGTCGGTGCCGGCGGGCGGGCACTGGTGGCTGGGCAAGGGCGTGTTGTGGAAGGTCATCGTGCCGATGGTCACGTCGCCGCTGTGCGGCCTGATCGCCGGGTTCCTGATCATGGGCATGCTGTACGCCCTGCTCCGCAACTGGCGACCACAAACCGTCAACCGCGTCTTCGGCAAACTGCAACTGTTGAGCTCCGCCTCAATGGGAGTCATGCACGGCACCAACGATGCCCAAAAGACCATGGGTATCATCGCGCTGGCGCTGCTCACGGCGAGCCAGGCCGGCACCTTTGACCATTTGCCCGACTGGCTTGGTTTTCTCCATGTGCGCACGCCCCCCGCAGGGCAACCGTTGGAAATCGCCTTGTGGATCAAGGTGGTTTGCGCGCTTACGATGGCTTCGGGTACGGCGGTCGGTGGCTGGCGGATCATCAAAACGCTGGGCCACCGGATGGTCCGGCTGCAGCCCGTCCACGGCTTCGCGGCGGAAACCACCTCGGCGGCGGTCATCTTTGCGGCGACGCGGCTCGGCATTCCGGTGTCCACCACGCACAATGTGTCGGCGGCGATCATGGGCGTCGGTGCGGCCAAGCGACTCAACGCCCTGAAGTGGACCGTGGTCGAGCAGATGGCCTGGGCGTGGATTTTCACCATTCCGGCGGCCGGGCTGTTCGCCTACAGCGCCGTCCGCGCGGTGATGGCGCTGGGCTGGATTCCCTGAACGCCCCGGTCGCGGTGTCCAGACTCTGATATTCCAGTTCTCGATTTACGCCCTGACCGGGTTGGGCTTCCTCGGGCTTGTCGGCTCTCGCTGGTTCAACCGCCGCGCCTGACCCGCCAGGACGCGGCTGCGAGCTTCAATTAACGAACCGGTCCGGCCGGGTGAACTGGCCGGTACTGGTATTCCCGAATCAGGGAGGCGGCAACCCCCGCGAGGCCGCCCACATGCGCTGCCGCATGAGGTCATTAAAGCCATTGCCCCCAAGGCGAATGCGGAGCAACTGATCCTCCGTCAAGGGGGGTGGCTGGGGCGGTCCCAGAGGCTTGTCGGCGGACGGGTCGGACGCGCCCGGCGCGGTGGCCGCAAAAAGTGCGTTGGTTGTGGTCTTGTTCTCCTCCGGCGGGGTCAGAGCCACACCTTGGGCTTCCTTCTCAGCGATTCCCGCTGGCCTTGCTGAGCCGTTGCCGCCGACTGCCGTCAGCGCGGGCGTCGTCGTGATCTGGCCCGCTACGGCTGCGGGTTCACCCGCCACGCCCGGCCGTGCGAGGGAAGAGGAAAAGTGCAGTTGGACGACGTTAGAGCCTTGTTGCAACTCGCACCAGCCAGCCCGGACATCGAATCGAAGCAGGGTATAGCCGCCCCGGGTCTGGCCCACCGCCAGTTCCACGCTCCGATTCTCGTCCAGCAGCAAATACGCTTTCTCCAGGCGGCCAAACTCGACCAGGCCCGTCAGTTGCACGTTCCCGCCCCGCCCTCGCGCCAGCGGCAGGCAAAGCAATAGCAGGAGAGGACAGACGCGCACCATATCTTAAGGGGTGTTTAGCCGTCGGCGCAGCCAGGGGCAAGTTACGTTTACGTAACACCGATCATAAGCCGGCTCGGCGTGAATCCGGCCGGTGACGAAAGCGCCGATTCGACGGCCATTACAAAGCAATTAGCATCATGACTGAAACATGATGGGTGATGGCCGAAACATGACAGTGGACCGGCGTTTGAGTCTCTAGATTTTACGGCTGATGATGATTTCAATCCGTAATCGTAGTGCGTGGGATTTCCGGCTTGCGTTGTTCCTTGGCGCGGTGTGCGCTGGACTCTCCAGTGTCGTGGCCGACTCTTTCGTTTACACCCCCATGGACGTGTTGCTGTGTTTTCGGCAGGCCGGCGGGGCGAGCGAATTGGAGGTTAACCTCGGCCAGGCGACCAATTACATGGGCTTGGCGCCGGGGACGCAGGTCACGGTCAGCGCGCTGGACACGAACCGGCTGGCCCAGGTCTTTGCCGACCTGAACGGCGTTTCCTGGTCGGTTTCAGCCACGCAGCACAATCCCGATGAAACGCGGTTTCCCTACAACACCATCTGGGTCACCCGGGCCCGCCCAAACCTGACGACCCAGTCCACCCCTTGGGTGCGACTGACCGGAGGCGGATTTGCCTCTCCGTCATCAAAGATCGAAACCATGGCGCAAAACGCCGTCGCTTACAGCACCAGCTCGCCTGGAGCGGTCAGTTGGACCAACATGGTGATCCTGCCCGCGGGCGACCGCCACTCCTACGGCAACTGGATCACCGGCCTTGGCAATTTCGGTTCCTTCCCCGGCAGCGTGGAGGCGGTCACTCCGGCTGATTTCACCACGACCGGGCAGGCGGTGGGGGCCGATTTCTATCTGCTGCTCCCCGGCTCCGCGGCGGACGGCACGCTGAATGCCCCGGCCACCTTCCTGGGCTACTTCACCTTCCAGCCCAGTGGGACCATGACCTTCACCGCCGCTGGTGGGGTCACGCCGCCGCCACAACCGCAGATCACCGCGATCGCACGCACTAACGGGGTCACCCAAGTGTCCTTTGCGACGGTAACCAACGCCACCTACAGCCTGCTCGGCGTCGGTGCGGTGGACTTGGGAACGATCGTGACCAACTGGCCTGTCGTTGGAATCCCCGTGGCCGGCACCGGCCTGGCAATCACGCTGCAGGATACCAACACCGATGTGGCCCGGTTCTATGCCGTGCGCGCCACGCAACCATAGACGTCCTCAAAACGGGGATTCCCCCGCAGTTTCGCCGGTGACATTAGGGTGACAGCCGCGAAAAGGGCGGAAGGGCGAGGCGGCAACAAGTTGACGATGAATACGTTGGGCAAGTGCATCGCTGGCCGGAACATGACTTCAAATGGCGGCAAACTGTTAGTAACAGACCGTTCGGTTCGGCAGTCTGACGGCGCGGATACGGTGGGGACCACCGCAAACAGAACAAGACTCGGAAACAACACAACGTATGAACAAAACAAATCTGCAGCAGCATACCAGGTCGGTAATGGGCCCCGCTCTCGCGGCGGTGGTCGTGGCCCCGGTTGCCATGTTCGCCCAGACTTGGGTGGGATACAACAACACGCAGGACATCATGCTGGGCTTTCGTATGGCCGGCAAACCGGACCTGGTGTTGGATCTGGGATCCTACACCACCTTCAATTCGGCCAAGACCATTAATGCCTCCTACCTGACCGGGGTTTACGGGTCAGACCTTGATGGTATTTCGTGGTCTGCCTCGGGCACCATCGGCGATCCGAACTCGGCGGATTGGAAGAGCATATTCGCCACGGACCCGATCACAACCGCCTGGCAGAACAAGAGCTCAGGCATCCTCGGGCAGACCTCGAGCAAGATCGTCACGTTCGGCGGCAATCTCAACACGGCGGTGAGCCTGTCGTTGCAGAACGTGACGCTGCTGGCCAACAACGCTCTCACCATCGTGCCCAGCGGCAGCTCCCTCGACAAGTCCTACACCTACGCCATGACCCATACTGGCACTGGCAATTTCGGGGGGACATTTCAGGGCAACATCGAGAGCACCCTGCCCACGGGCTTCAGCGCGGGCGCGACCGACCAGCAGATGAGTTTCTATGAACTGAAACCCACGGACACCACCGGAACCCCCGGGGCGGCGACGTTGGTGGGGACCTTCGACGTGGCCCCCAACGGCACGATCACGTACACTCCCACACCTGAACCCTCGACTTACGCCCTGGCCGGGCTGGCCTTCCTCGGTTTCGCCGGCGCGCGTCGTCTGGTACGCAAGATCTAAGTGCGCTCGCACTCAGAAACCGAAAACCCAAAGCAAAACTCTCACGCTAACCCCAATACCATAATAACCATGAATACCAACTCCATCATCGCCTTGGCAGCCGGGTTCGCCTGCGCCTCCTCGGCCCTCGCGGACATCAACCTGCACATCGTCGGCTCTACCGCGTTCCGGGCCGTCGCCATCTTGGCGGTCAAGGACACCTACACGCAGAATCACGGCTCCTTCACCCAGACCGGGACCGACGGTGCCTCCTACGAGACGTTTACTGGTACGATGAATGACCTCTTCGGCACGACCACCGTCAACGTCTTCTTGGGCTGGGACGGCTCGACCGAGGGCATCCAGTCGCTCCAAGGAAGCACGCCCGGCACCGTGCCGGACCATCCGTTCATCACCACGGGCGGCGTCTCGTTCAACGCCAAGGCCGACATCTCGATGGCCGACAGCTTCCAGAGCAGCACGGATTATCAGACCACGACCTTGAACTACGTCCAAGTTGGGATTCAGCCGTTTGTCTTTGCCAAGGGCCCCAACAGCGCCGCGGGTCTGGTGAATGTGGCGAACCAGCAACTGCAGCAGCTCTTCTCTAACGGCAGCGAGCAACTGGCGCTCTTCACCGGCAACGTCGCCGACATGAGCAAGGTCTATCTCTGTGGTCGCTATCCCGGGTCGGGCACGCGCTTGGAGACGACGGCCGATACGCTCTACGGCATCGGCGGCGCCCTGGTCCAGTACAAGTGGGACGCAACGCACACGCCGAATCACGTCGTGGTGGACACGGTTGGTTTCAGCAGCGGCGGCAATGTCAGGGACAACATGAACACGTGGGCGGCCACGGACAACGGCAGTAACGTCAGTGTCATCGGCTACCTCGGCGTGAGTGACGCCCAGGGCCTGACCGGCTGGGTGAATGGCCAGGCGGCCGGCGCCGGCCCTTGGTTGACCTACAACGGCGTGCGCTATACCGCCGGGGCGGCGCGCAACGGCGCCTACAGCTTCTGGAGCTATGAGAGCGTAATGTACCGCAATGATGCCGCCGCCGCCGTGATCACCTACGTGACCAACCCCACCTACGGGTTCGCGAAGTACATCCAGGCCGAAGTCGCGGCGATCACCCCGAACGGCGACAGTGACCAGCCGAAGGCCATCGCGATCAGTTCGATGAACGTGAGCCGCAGCACGGACGGGTCGCCCATCGCCCACTAAGATCCCCGCCAAGCATCTTCGGAATTCGGACAGTGCGGATAGCGATATCCGCACTGTTTTCTTTTCCCGTTGGTTGCTCGTCCGTCACCGGATTGTAACCCGGCCCCCTCAGGATGGGCGCCGGAATGAAGTCATCGCCCTCTCCGCCGCTTCGCCGGGTGAGCCTGGCGGCCGGCATGGAATGGTCCCGCCCCACCGGCGGCTGGCTGTTCCTGCGCGTGGTCGCGGGCGAAGGCTACTGGCGGGGGCCGACGGCCGCACGCTCGCTCTCACCCGGAGACGTGCTGCTCATCCCCGCCCGGGAATCGGGCCAACTGATCGCCAGTCAGTTGAATGCCGTGGAGATTCTCGTGATCACCGTCCCGCTGGAAAGTCTGGCGGCAGTGGCCACCCTGGATGAGCGGAGCCGGATCGAGCAACTCGTGGCTCAGCCGATGGCCATGGCCCGGTTTTTTCCCGCCGGCCATGCCATCGCGCTGCGCCTGGCCGAGCTGTCCGAGGCGCCCGAACCCCAGCCGCTCCTGTTGCGCCTGCAGGTCCTCATGCTCTTCACCACCGCGGTGGCGGGGGAAACGGCGTTGACCCGGCCGGCGCAACCCGTCCCCACGAGTGGCACGGAGGACCGGTTTCGGCGCGTGTGTCTGGAACTGACCGAGGCCGAACTGCTCAGCCGCCCACCGGCGGAGCTGGCGCGCACGGTCGGCTGCAGCCGGCGACACTTCAGCCGGCTTTTTCAGCGGCATTTCGGCACGTCCTGGCGCGCGCGCCAAACGGAAGCGCGCCTGCTGCGCGCCCGAGATTTGCTCGCTAATTCCGAGACCAAGGTGATCGAGGTCGCCCTGGAGAGTGGCTTTCATCACTTGGGACTGTTTAACACCATGTTCAAAAAGCGATTTGGGATGACGCCCAGCGAGTGGCGACGCAAGGTGTTCAAAGCGGCTGAAAAGCCGGGTCGCCCGCTCCGGCGCCTCGCGGCCGCCCTCCCGATCCTCGTCGGTTGGCTCGGCTGCTTGCTCGCGGCGGGGAGCATCCTGGCCGCCACGACGCCCACGAACAATGCCGCCCCGCCGAAGGCAGCGGCCTCGCCAGCACGGCCCAAGTTCAAAGTCAGTGGTTATGATGTGCAGGGCAACACACTCCTGCCGCCAAAGACCGTGAAAGACATCCTCCGCCGTTTCACCGGAGAGGGGGTCACGTTTGACACGATCCGTGCCGCCCAGAGCACCCTGCAAATGGCCTACCGCGAACGCGGCTACGCCACGGTCATCGTCGGGCTGCCCCAACAGACGCTCGACACCAATGGGATCGTGCTGCTCAAAGTCACCGAGGGTCGGCTGGCGGAAATTCGCGTTGTCCGGAACCATTACTTCAGCAGCAACAACGTCATGCAGGCCCTGCCCGGGCTGACGACCAATACTTTCCTGGTGGACAAACTGCTCCAGGCTGAATTGGACCGCGCCAATGCCAATCGGGACCGCCAGATCTACCCCGAGCTCCTGCCAGGACCAGTGGAGGGTACCAGCACCCTGCAACTGCGGGTGGAAGACCGACTGCCCTTGCATGGGCGGTTCGAACTCAACAACCAGAACACCCCCGGCACGCCCAATCTCCGGATTAACAGCTCGATCCAGTACGACAACCTCTGGCAACAGGAGCACTCGATCGGTTTCCAATACGGGTTCTCCCCGCAGGCGATGAAGATCGCGGACCAGATGCCGGCCTTTTACGACCAGCCGCTGATTGCCAATTACAGCGGGTTTTATCGGCTGCCGTTGAGCGCGCCGAGTTCACTGCCGGCCGAGGTGGCGGACAAACCGGCGGCCTTCGGGTATAATGAGGCGACCCGCCAGTTTCAGTTGCCGCCCGTCGGCGCCCGCCCCGATCTGACGATCTACGCCAGCCGTTCGACTACGGACACGGCCGTCAAATATACCGATCCCCAGCAGGTGGCGCCGCCCCCGTTCGCCATTTACTCGCAGGACAGCGCGGAGGACCTGACGGAAAACGCGGACCTGGGCTGGCGGGTCCAGTGGCCATTGCCGGAGTTCGCCAAAATCAAGTCCGCCGTGTCTTTCGGCGCCGATTACAAAACCTATCGTTTGACCAGTTATGCAACGAACATCTTCACCTTCATCTCGACGATCCCTCCCGAAATCCCGGGCAACCCGCCTACGACCACCGAGTCCACCGTTCCCTCGCCCCAGCCCACGCGCGAAAAGAGCGTGGAGTACCTGCCCCTGGCCATCCGCTGGGACGGCTCGCGCACGGACCCAAGGGGCACGACGACCGCGGGGTTGGGCGTAAACGCCAATTTCAGTTTCCCGGGAATGTCCCAACGAAGCTCGTTCACGAACGTCACCGATTCGGCGCAAGGCGACGGACGCTATGTAACCGTGGTCGCCAGCCTGGGGCGGGTTGAACGGATTTATGGGGACTGGACGGTGTCGCTCCGCGCCGACGGGCAATGGGCGAACCAACCGCTGATCAGCAACGAGCAATTCGGCATTGGCGGGACGGCCGGGGTCCGCGGCTACCACGAAGGCGAGGTGTATGGCGACCTGGGCTGGCGGGTCGTCTGCGAACCGCGCACGCCCACGTGGACCCTGGGCCTGGTGAACGGCAACACGCCCATGCGAATGCGCGGAGCCGTGTTTGTGGATTATGGTCAGGCCTATCTGCTCGATCCACAAGGACGGACCTCCCCCATGCGATTGTGGGGCGTCGGCGCCGGCGTCAATCTGTTTGTCGGGGAGCTGATGGACTTGCGGGCCGCCGTGGGCGTGCCCCTGCTCGACGCCGGCACCGTGCGGGCGGGGGATGTCATGAGCCACTTCAGCTTCGGCGTGTCCTTTTAGTCCCGGCGAAGAAGACACATGACTGTAACCTATTTGTTTCAGTCCTGCCCTTCCCGCCGGCCGAAGCGCTCCCTAAGCTAGGACGTTCTGATACGGGCTGCTCCGGTGGGCTGAGCAGCGCGAGCGAGCAATTCAACCCATCTTGAACCCATGAACGAGGACTTCGGTGCGACACCCTCCACGCGGAGAGGCGCGCGAACAAGGATCTCCCGTTTCCCGGACGGCAGCGCCCGCTGGACGCTGCTGGCCGCGACGGTGGGCTTCGCTCTGGGAGAACTTGAAGCGTGGCCCAACCCGGTTGGTGGTCAAGTCGTCGCCGGCAGCGCGACCATCACTTCGACTGGTCCGAACCTGCAAGTGCAGGTGTCCGGCCGCGCCGTTCTCCAATGGGGCAGTTTCAACATCGCCCCCGGTGAAACCACGACCTTCGTTCAGCCTTCGCCGACTTCGATTGTCTGGAACCAGATCAACTCCGCCGATCCTTCGCAAATCTTCGGCAACTTGAACGCCAACGGTTTCGTGGTGCTGCAGAATCAGGCCGGCTTTTTCTTCGGTCCCAATGCGTCCGTGAAGGCCGCCGGCTTCCTGGCCACCACGGCCCCGGCGCCCGCGGACTTCTCGCTGAGTGGCAGCGCCTGGAGCCTGGGCAGCCCGCCGCCCCATGTGCCGATCGTCAACTACGGCGCCATCCGCACCACCGATGGCGGGGCGATATTCCTGATCGCCGACGAGGTCGAGAACCGTGGCGACCTCGTTGCCCCGGGAGGGATCATCGGCCTTTATGCGGGCAAGGAAGTTTCGGTTTCCACGCGCCCTGACGGGCTCGGTTTGACCGCGCATGTCACCCTGCCGGCCGGCTCGGTGGACAACCACGGTCGCGTCGTCGCAGACGCCGGCACCATTGCCCTGTGCGCCCAAGTGGTGAACCAGGGCGGTCTGGTCCAGGCTAATTCCGTCCGGGAACAGAATGGCGTCATCGAACTGGTGGCCAGCGACAGCATTAACCTCGAAGCCGGCTCGTCCCTGCAAGCGCAGGGTGATGCCAGCGGCGCCAGCCCCGGCGGCAACATTACGCTCAAATCCGGCGGCCAGTTCACGGACCAGCCCGGCTCGCAAATCAACGTCGCGGGCGGCGTGCAGGGCGGCAATGGCGGGCAGGTGGAACTCTCCGCCAGCCAGATGTCCGCCATCCATTCTGCGGTTTCGGGGCAAGCGGTCACCGGTTGGAAGGACGGCGGGCTCACGATTGATCCGGACAACATCACGTTGGTTGGCAGCGGCTCTGGCACCGTCGGCTCGGGCACCATCGGGGTTGGGGATGCGCCCTCGCAACTGACGCTGAATGTCTCCGCGTTCAGCAGCTTCTCGCAGATCACCCTCCAGGCGAGGAATACCATCAGCGTCAACACGCTCTGGGACCTGGGCGCGGCCATCCAGCCCAACAGCACGCTCACGTTGGAGGCGGGACAGAACATTCTGGTGGCTGACCAAGCCGGCATTCGCGGCGGGCAAGGCTGGTCGGTCACCATGGTCGCGGGCACCGATTTCGTGGATCCGACCAAGGCGGTTCCGGGCCAGGGCAGCATCCAGTTGTCCGGAAGCGGGTTTCTGGAAACCGCCGACGGTTCGATCCATCTGACCGCTGGCCAGGACATCACCGTCGGAAGTGGCGTCACCACGGGAGGCGGGGCCATCCGGACCATCGGCGGCGGCAGCATTGACGTGCAGGCCCTGGCCGGCACGGTCAATTGTGGCAAGTTGCGCAACGGCTACGTCTTCAGCACGGTGGGCGATGGCTACACGCCCAATGCGCAGTTGGGCGGCATCAGCACGGCGGCCGGCGGCGATGTCACGATCACGGCCGGCAAGGACATCGTCAGTTATCTGCCGACGTCGTCCACGGGCCTGGATAGCGACGGCGGCAGCGGCGCCTTCGGTCCGCAGCCGGGCAATGTGACGTTGCAGGCCGGGGGCAGCATTTACGGCCATTACGTGGTGGCCAACGGGCAGGGTACGATGACGGCAGATCAAAACGCCGGCAGCATTTCCCAGCAAATCGCGTTGAGCCTGGTCAAGGGGGACTGGGCGGTCACCGCCAATAACATCTACCTGCAGGAGGTGCGCAACCCGAACGGCATTTTCAACGGGCAGGGTGGGGCGAGCGCACCCACCAAACATCTGTTCGATTACGATCCAGCGGCCAGCGTCACCCTGATCGGCCTGCAGTCAGTAGAACTGCTCGGCGCTGCGTTGCCGCGCAACCGGAACGAGTCGTCCATTCCCTCGCTGTATCCGCCGAGTCTCTCCATCACCGCCGGCGCGGGCGGGCTGTTGCTGGGCAACAACGTGACGCTGTTTCCGTCCCCGGTGGGCAACCTGAGCGTCACGACTACGGGCGGCGGCGGTTTCGCCAGCACCGTCAGCGGCAACACCCACAACCTGGTAATGTCGGACAGCGGTTCCAGCCGGTATGACACCGCCCCCGGCACCCTCGCCGGCCAGTTCGGCATCAACGACCACGCGAGTGTCCCGGTACATCTTAACGACCCCAACCCGGTGCGGCTGAATATCTCTGGCACGGTTCAGGACATCACGGTCGGTGCCCCCAAGGCCACCGTGTTCAAGGTCGGCGGCGACCTGATCAATTCCAGTTTCGTGGGGCAAAACCTGGCCCCGACGGATGTGACCCTGCTCCAGGTGGCCGGGCAGATTTGGAACCGCAATTCCTGGACCTTTGAACCGCTGACCACCGCGCCCAACTTCGCTCTGCTGCAACAGATCTACCCGTCCATTTCCGGCCTGTTGAGTTTCAGTTACAGCGCGGTGACCCAGCGGCTCGCCTACGATGGGCGGATGAGTCAGGACGTCCTCAACGCCCTGCTCAACCCACAGGTCTATGTGATCGATCCCCTCACGCAGCAACCCATGACGGACCCCATCACGGGTCTGATCATCACTCAGCCGACCAGTGCGCAGTTCGCGCCGGCGGACGTGCTGCGCGCCCTCTATGCCGCGAGCCAGAATGTGCCTGCCAGCTCGGCCGGCTACCAGATTGGCGGCCCGGGAAAACTGGTGATTCAAGCGCAGAGCCTGGACCTCGGCGTCACGGCCGGCGTCCGTTCGCTGGGCCCGGGAGCCAACCCGGCCCTCGCCGCCATCTCGGCGCGGGGCGCAGACATCCAGATCACGTTGACGGGCGACCTGACCTTGTTCTCCTCGGCGATTGCCTCCGAAAGCAGCGGCAACATCCAGGTGCAGGCCGGCGGCGGCGTGCTGGTCGGTTCGACCGAAGTGTCCGAGAGTTCGAGCGTCCCGCACGGCATTTACAGCTCGGGCGGCGGTAATGTCAGTGTTGTCGCCCAGAAGGACATCGAGATCAGCGGCTCGCGCATCGCGGCCTATAACGGCGGCAACGTCACCGTGCGCTCCGAAACCGGCAACATTGATGCCGGCACCGGCGGCCTGGGCTACGTCCGCGTTGATGAAGTCGTGGTGGACCCCGTCAGCGGGCAGACCTCCATCCTCACGCAACCCATCCCCGGCAGCGGCATCCTGGCCACCAGCTTCCCCGGCTCGGACCGAAGCCCGGGCAACATCCTGGTCGAGACGCCCCAAGGCAACATCAACGCCAACTCCGGCGGCATCGTGCAAACTTCCCTCAGCGGCGTCTATGACAGCTCAGCCTCCGTCACGCTGCGCGCCGGCACCGCCACCACCGACGCGCAAGGCAACAAGGTCACCCTTTACATCGGCAACATCCTCGCCGGCAATTCGGGCGTGATCGGCGGCAACGTCGTGCTCGACGCCACCGGCGACATCACCGGCCTGGCGTTCGCCCGCCAGGACATTACGATCACCACGCCGCAGAATGTCAGCGTTACCGCGCTGGCCCAGGGCAATGCCACCGTCGAGGGCGGCGGCAAGATTTCCGGCACGATCATTGGCATCGGCAGCGTCACCGCCAAAGGATCGTCCGTGGACGCCTCGATCCTCTCCCAAAACGTCACCGGCACCTCCTCTGGCCAGGTCGGCTTCGGCACGGTGACGGTGGCCAGCGGCACTGCCACCGCCTCAGTGCAAAAGGACGACTCGGCCAAGCAGGCCGCCGATGCCGCCAAGGCGGCCGCTGACGAAGAGGAGCGACGCCGGCGCGCCGCCGCCCGGCCAGTGCTGACGCGCACCATCGGTCGTGTCACGGTCATTTTGCCCAAAACCTAACCGCCCATCTCCATGACTCCATTCTTCTCCCCCATGCTCGCCAACGCCCTGGGCTTTGCCTTCGAAAAGGCGACCCCCGAGGGCAAAATCACCATCTGCGCGCTGATCGTCGTGTCCATGTTCAGTTGGACGGTCATCATCACCAAGACGCGCCAGCTCTGGCGCGCCCGCAAAATGAGCCGCCGCTTTTTCGCCGAGTTCCGCTCCACCCGCAATCCGCTCGACGTGTTCGAGAAACAACTGACCTTCGATGGAGCGCCAGCCTACGAAGTCTATATCACCGGCGCGGAGGAAATCACCTATCATCTCGAACACAACCCGGCGACGCCGCTGGTTGACGGCGCGCCGCCGCGCATCACCAGCGGCCGGTTCGATTTCGTGCGCGTGGCCATGGAGCGCGTGGTCAGCGCCGAAGGCATGGCCCTGGAAAAAGGCATGATCATCCTTTCCACCGCCGTGGCGGGCGGTCCGTTCATCGGCCTGCTCGGAACGGTGTGGGGCGTCATGGAAACCTTCTCCGGCGTGGCGCGCGCCAACCAGGCCAGCCTCACCGCCATGGCCCCCGGTGTCGCCGGCGCCCTGATCGCAACGGTGGTCGGCTTGTTCGTCGCCATCCCCGCCATGTTCGCTTACAACCTCATGGTCACCCAGGTCCGCGGCATCACCCAGGAAATGGACGATTTCGCCTCGGAGTACGCCACCCAGCTCGAACACACCTTCGTGGACCACAGCGCCGCAGAGACCCACCCGCACCAGATCTTCGACCCGGAGGCTGGGGAAACCGCCGATATGAAGACCGCGCCCGAGACCATGCACATCGCCCGGGCCTCGTTGACCGCCTGACCCGGCGGGTCACCCCCGGGCCGGGTCACTTGCCATGAAACGGTTCTCGAAAAGCCACCACACCTCGCTCCACGAGATCAACATCACGCCGTTGTTGGACCTCGCGTTCGTGCTGCTGGTCATTTTCGTGATCACGACCACGCCGCTGGTCCAGGACAAGCACCTGGAGCTGCCCTCGGCTGCGGCGCGCCCCAAAGACCCGCCTCGCAAGCCCAATTACGTCAGCGTGGACGCCCAAGGGAATTTCTTCCTGAACATGAAGCCGGTGGACCTCAACGGCCTGCTCCAGCAACTGGTCGAGTTGCGGGTGGCCGCGCTGAAAGACGAACAAAAACAGGATGTCAGCGTCATCGTGCGCGGGGACAGCCAGATTCCCTACCAGTACATCCGCGCGGTGCTGGACGTCCTGCGGCAGGCGAACATCGTCAAGGTCAGCCTGGCCACCGACTCTGAAACCTCGGCGCGCAACTGATCGGCCCCCGTCCCGCCATGGCCCTCAAGAAATTCTCCAAATCGAAGCATGGCACGATGAGCGAGTTGAACATCACGCCGCTCCTCGACCTCGCCTTCGTGCTGCTCGTCATCTTCATCATCACCACCGCGCCGATGGTGAACGACCTCGACCTGAATCTACCGCCGCAAAACGCCACCAAACCCACCAACGCCCCGCCCAAGCCCAACCTCATCCTCGTCGAGTCGGATGGCCGCATCAATTTCAACGGCCGCGAGCAAACCCTGACCAACCTCTTCCTCAAGCTCGCGCAGATGGAACAACAGGATACGAACACCACCGTCGTCGTCTATGGCGACGACGCGGTGGTCTATCAGCGGATGGTCAACGTGTTTGACGTTTTGCAGCGGGCCGACATTACGAAGGTCGGCATGGCGGCGGAACGTCCCGCCGCGCCCACGCTCTGAACCACGATGGAGGAAATTGTCCATACCCGCCACGCCCGGAAGAAGCGAAACACGACCCGGGCGAACCTCACGCTTTCGATCATCCTGCACGCCGTGGCGTTCATCGGGATCTTCTTCTGGGCGTCCTACGAAGGCATGTTGGGCAACCGCATGCGCGAGTTGACCGTCTCCCTCGTCCCCGGCGAGAAAAAACCAAAAACGGAAAAAACGGAGGAAGCCAAGGCTGCGCTGCTGAAGCCGCTCGAGCAACCGCGTCAGGACAGCGAAGCGCGCTCCGCGGCGCCCAAGCTGAACGTCCCGCCACCCGCCGACGTGCCCGCCGCCGCCCCGCCCCCAACCGAGGCTCCGGTCATCATCTTCGGCGACAGCAGCGCTGGCAGCGCCGATCCCATCGAGAGCTACCGCGTCATGGTGCAAAACGCCCTCCAGCTCAACTGGCACCGCCCGCCAGACACCGCCGACCTCGACCACGTAGCCGAAGCCGAGCTCACCGTCGGCCCGAACGGCGAGTTCGTGCAGCATGAACTCGTCAAGCAATCCGGCGACAAAAGCTGGGACGACTCTGTCCTACAAGCGCTGGCTGAAACCAAATCCGTCAATCGCAAACCGCCTCCGGGGTTTCCTCCGAAGTTCCTCGTCCGCTTCGACGCCATCCCCGCGCCGGAGCCGTTGCTGCAATAGCCGGGAATTTCGAGGCGGCATTGACCGAGCCACGATTCCGCCGTGGCCGGACGACCGTGCCGGCACGGTGGACCTCTAGGTGACGGAGGCCAACGAGACGGGCTTGGCGACGCCGCACTGGAACGGCGCCACCAGCAATGTCGGGTGTGAAGCCGTATCAGGCTAGTGTAGTGTCTCTTAAATAAATAGAGTTATGATCGGCATGATTCATGAGGAAAACAGCGGCAATGGGGTGATTTTGCCGGCAAGAATAACTCCAGTCGTTTGTGAGACACTACACTAGCCCCACGGCGCGATAGAACTTGCGATTTGCATCTGCGGCCGGTTCGTCGCGCCACGGGAAGGGCGATGTCGGCAGCGTGAGGTTCGTCAAAGGGTCCGAGCAGTTGAGATCGAGCGAACTATCAATCTGCAGGCGGGCGTCCACTCCGTCGCATTGCTGGAGGTGAGAAACAGCGGCGTCTGGGGCGCGGACCGAAGGTTCGCCCCGAGGATGACAAAGTGGCCGGCGCCCTGGACGATTTGCATGAGCTGGTTGGTTGTGCCGGAGACTCGTTTGGTCCAGGTGAAACCGTCGGTCGAGCTCAGAATCGTCCCGTTCGTGTTGAATCTGCTGCCAACCGCGACAAACTGGCCGCTGCCATAGACCACACTGGCGAGGGCTTCGTGGAACCCGGAATCCTGCCGCGTCCAATCCGCCCCGTCGGGAGAAGAGAAAATGGTCGTCGCGTCCAATCCGCCCGACGAGTTCCAAACCGTTCGGCCCACGGCGACGTACAGCCCGTTCCCATAGACCATCTCGAACAACGTCGTGTAGCAATCCGCGATCGTTTGGAAGGTCCAGTTGTAGCCATCCGGCGAAACGGCAAAGTTGCCAACGTAAGTGAACCAGTCTGACGCCTAGAAATACCCTGCTGCGAGGAATGGGCCGTTCAGAAAGACGATGCATCCCCACGACACGTTTGGCCCCAACGCCGGTGGATCCTGACTCGTCCAAGTGTGACCATCAGGAGAGGTGAACACATAACTCACCTTGCTGAAACCCGTCGCCGCCCGGGTATCGACCGCAACGAACTGGCCGTTGCCAAACGCGATTGATCCGAGGTGCTTGGCGTCGCCGGAATCCTCCGCCATCCAGGTGCTCCCATCGGGCGACGTGAACACGGAATCACCCGACTGGATCGAGCTGCCAACCACCACAAAGATCCCGTTTCCGTAAGTCACATCCGCCAGGTCAACGGACTGCCCGATTCGCTGCACATTCCACTGCAAACCATCGGGCGAGGTCATCATCAGCCCCTGTGCGCCGATGGCCACAAACAGTCCTTGCGCGTAAACGATCCGGCCCGGCCCGCCGTTGAAAGGTACGCCCATGTCCACCCCCTGGGACTGCCAGGTGACGCCATCGGGCGTCGTCCAGATGTTGGTCCAACCGGTCACGGCCACGAACTGGCCATTCCCAAAGGCGACGCTCCCACCATAGCCGGCGTTGGTCAGCGCCATGTTGTACGTGACCCAGTTGGTGCCATCCGTCGAGGTGGTTACGTTGCCGTTCAGGCCGAGCGCCAGAAAGGTGCCGTTGCCGTAGGCGACACTGGCAAGGAGCGTCGTCACGGGAAGCGGGTTCCGTTGATGCCAGTGATCCAGCGGGTCGCCTCGCAGGTGACCGCCACCGCCGATGGCACAAAGGCAAAACAGGCCGGCAGCTTTTTGAAGACGGCTCATGGGAGACCTTCTTTCCGGTGATACACTGGTCGGGAGGGTTATTCAAGAAGCAAACGCCACCATTCGACCGCCTGCCCTTCGCGACAGGGCTTCCAGGGCGAGTTGGTGCTTGGGACGGAGCCAAGCATCGGGTGGTGCAAGTGCGCCGAGAGAATCGCCAACATGGCTGATTCGCTTGAGCACAGATCCTGTAGAATCGAGAACTTCATTCCGTGACAAGGTTTCCACCACCCACATTGTTGCAACTGCTGCCACAGCCGGTGATCCTAAAGGTTAGAGCCCTGCGAACTCACCATCCTCCCCGGCAACGAGTTTGGTTCCATCTGGTGAGAAGGCTAGACACCGCATCACTCGTACAGGAAAGGATTGGGTTTCCTTACCAGTCTCGACATTCCAAAGACTCACCGCACCGTCGCGGTCCCGAGTCAGAGTGAGCAGTGTTTTTCCATCCGGAGAAAACGCGACCCGGTTGAACGATGACTTCTCCGCGCCAAAGCCGCGGATTAAAGCCCCGGTCGTCGCATCCCACAATCTCGCCCCACCGTCACGGCTTGCAGTTACCAATTTGCTACCATCCGGAGAAAACGCGACCTGGGCACGGCGGCCTGGGAACTCCCGGGAAAACCAGATGACTTTGCCTGCTTCCAGGTCCCACACCCTGGCCCAAACAGCCATTCCCCACGTAAACGCTTTCTTTGCATCCGGAGAAACTGCCGCCTCGTCAAGGAGGCCGTCGCCAAGCGACGCAATGTGTACTTGCGGTTCACCTGGAAGACTCGCGCCTGTCTCGCTATCCCACCAACTCCGCGGTTTGCCATCGGCGCTCAGCGTGACGCGGTTGTAGCCCCATTTTTCCTCGAATTGTCGGGTCTGCTTTCCCGTCGCCATCTCCCATTCGGTTACGCGGGCCTTTTGCTCTCCTGCTGCGAGGACGTTCAGGCCACCTGCCCGGAAGACCACCGCGCCGACGCCGGCAGGCGCCGCAAAGGTTCGGAGGATGTCCCCCGTCTTCGCGTCACCAAGCGCAAGCGTCGTTCCCATCTGTCGTGCAAAGACAAAGTACCTGCCGTCGGGCGAAAACATCAAGGTCTGCGCCCACCCGGAAGGTCCAGCCCGAAACGTTAATTGCCAGTATTGACCCAAGCAATGGTTGGACCGTCCACAAGCGCGCGTTCATCTGGCCCACCTTGAAGTCGAAAGCGCCTCCCTCGCAGCGGTCAAGGTGCCAGCAAAACGAATCTGGCCGCTTGCGCCATGCCTTGCCCCGGATCGCAACCTTGCGGGATCTCAAGGCTGTGGGCGGTTCCGACCAATGCCGGAACTTTCGCCGTCGGCCCTCTCCGCCGCCCGGCTAGCCCGCCCCAAGTCAACATGGACGGGGCCAGTCCTCCTTGAAGTGCTGGTCTGCCCGTGGCCGCAACTCAGCAAAGCTGGCGACGTGGAAGCCCAGCCTGAGCAAGCCGTCTTCCGACATGTCGCGCACGGTCGGAATCCAGGTGGCCTGTTCGACGACCTGCGCCGGTGAAATCCACAACCGCAGGGTGGTGCGTATTCCGGCTCTCAACGACAGTTACGGCATTTCCGTGTCAGCTTAATTGCCGCCGAACGGGGGGCCATTTCGAGTCCGTCTCGCACGAGCGCATTGAGTTTGCCTTGTCACATGTAGTTTTACACGTCGTCTTGGCATTGACCTTTTCGATGATGGGCGAAGATTTTTCAATTTGCCGCCTCGGATGGCGAGCGGCATGGTTCAGACATGACACTATCTGCGTGGCGCCATTCAATCCACATCACGGCGATGCTGGGATGCCTGTCGGTGTCCCTCTGCTCTTGTTCTGCGGCAAAGCCCGTGCAAGTATTCAACCGCCAGAGCAAGGAGCAGGTTTTCAGCCTCGCCTTCTCACCCGACGGCCAGGTACTGGCGATCGGCAGTAGCGCCCCTTCCGCCCTTCCAGGCAGTATTCCAGGCACCACCCGGTTGCCCGAAGGAACGATCGAACTCTGGGACGCGAAGACAGGCAGGCTCTCGCGCACCCTGCGTCAGAGTGCATGGACTGAAAGCGGCGACAGCGCACTTCAGGTTGGTTCAATCAGCTTTTCTCCGGACGGCAAATACGTGGTCGGAGGAGACAATCGCGGTTACTACCTGTGGGACTTGGCGGCTGGAAGGCAGAAATTCAATTGGCGCTCCGGTACGGTTGACCGAGACATCTCAGCGGGTTGGTCCAGTGACAGTCGGTTCGTGGCTCTGCCCTGCATGGAGCAGGAGCTCTTCGCCTTGACCAACGGCATTGCCGTGATTGAGGTCGCCACCGGCAAACGCACGGCCTTCTTCCCAGTGGAGATTGGTTATGCGCGGTCGGCACGGATCTCACCAGATGGAAAGTTGCTCGCCACTGCAGGCCACGACTGCACCGTGCGCGTTTTCGATCTGGTGTCCCAGACCAATATCCTGACCGATCATGTGCAGACCACCATGTGGGTAGCCTGCTTTTCACCCAATGGCCGCCAGTTGGTCGCCGGCTCAAGCTGGGGTGGGGTGTTGTTGATTTACGACATTACTTCCGAAGGCGGCAAAATCAGCGTCACCAAGAAGGGGCAATCCATCCCCGGGGCCGCTGAAATACACCAGGTGGAGTTCACCCCGGATGGAAAGCGCGCTCTCTCCAACTCCTACGGGAATATCGGCCTGTGGGATGCGACAACCTGGAAGGCTGCCAAATACCTGCAGAATTGCCAGGCCCGCTTGTCGCCCGACGGGACCCGGGTTGCGCTGGTGAGAGACCAGTCGCCCGACATCATTGAGATCTGGGGCACGGACGAATTGGCAAGAACAATGCGATAGGAGGCTGTCGCGCTTGTTTCCATCAACCAGATGGTCTTCCGCCTCGAATCACGTCCCGATTAGCCTGAGCCGGAGGCGAACGGTCTTGCCTGCCCATCCTTCGATGGTCATCAACGCGCCGGCGGCGCGCCTTGGCCGCTGCCGGGGATGACGTGCAACATCGGCAACACTGCGTGGACGAACGAAGGTCTTGGTTCGCAAGTCAACGGAGGCGCGCCAGCGTGGCGGCCACGGCCACCGTGCCTGCCGCAATCAGAGCGCTCAACCCCCACTCGCAAACGGCCATGAACCAGCGGCGGTCTTGAAAATAGTCGGGCGTGACGAGCAGGCAGGCCAGAAAGATCACGGTGCCAATCTGGAGTGCCCCCAGCGACCCCAGTGCAAAACGGGCGCGGGCAGAGGTAGCTGAGCAGGCGGCGACCCCAAGGCTTACGGCCAGTCCTGCCGCCAGGCTCATGAAAGCGGCAAACGCCAGCCACAGATGAACCGGGACGTACGGCTGTTGAAACGGCGTGGTCATCCCGACCGCCATGGTCGCGATCAAGCCAAGACGATAGAGCCAGGCTCCCAGGACCGCCCAGCGTCGTCGAGGCTGATTCCAACCATGCTGGAACAGGGTCGCCGCCGGCAGCAGCAGCAGTCCGCACAGCATCGTCGCCATCGCCGCGATGAGGTACCCGCGAGGATTATCGCTGGGCGACAGCAAGTCCGACATGATCGCGTCCTCCAGCGTTGCGGATCGTCCGGTGCATTTGGCGGCAACCGAGAGCGCAAATCCGGCGAGAAAAATGCCGCAAGCCGCCGGAATCCATCGGCGCAGGACGAAGCCGGGTGTTGTCCATGAATTGGTCACACGCTTGCGTTGCCAATCAGGCTGGTTTTCATGGGAGGCGGCACGGTCTTGCCCGCCCATCCTCCGATGGTCATCAGCGCGCCGGCGGTGTCGCCGCAGCCGGTTGCAGTTTCAAGGCCGGCTCTCCCCAGGCGCCCTCGGTCTTGAGATGTTTCACCACGAATCGTTGGAGTTCTGCCGTGTCCGCCGTAAGCACAAGCCGGCCGTCGCCATGGTCCTCGATGATATGATGCCGGATCGCTTTGGGATTTTTCTCCAGCAATTTTTCCAGCCAATCGTAGTCGAGCCCAACCATCTCCAGAGTCGGGCCGATGTGAACGACGCGCAGCAGTAGGTGCGCGGGGATCGCCGGCACGAAACCGTCGTCTTCTTTCGGTTCGGATCCAAAGAGATCGAGGAATCTCTGGCCATGCAGTTTGAAGAGACGCGCCTGCATGACGGACGAGTGGCCACGCTCGGTGTGGGTGAGGTGGTAAGCCGTCTCGCCATCGCGCTCAAACTTCCAGTGGACATTGGCGTTGTTTTGGTTTTCGATCCAATCACCCAGCAAAGCCGGATCGAAGGCCACGTCTTTCCCGAAGTAGAAGGGATAGACGGACGTAACGCAGCCGGTCCAGGCCAGGGTGAGTGCGCTCAGTCCAAGCGCAATGATGGTTCGGGTGAGTCTCATGGTTGGGTTCCTTTCGGTTTTGGTTTTTGACATGGGTTGCGGGTGCTTGTCCCGAGCCGCACCGCCGGTTGGGTTGGACGGCGCTCACTGGCGTCGGTGATCTCGATTGACGAGGCGAAAACATGTTCGGCAAGCGACGGGTTCGTGTTCATTGGGGTCGTCGCCCGACGGCAATCAGTCGCATGGCCGTCACGCCGTATTCCTCACCGGCGAACGAGCCAAACAGTTTTACGTCGGTAAACCCGGTCTGCTCGAACCGGTCTCGCAGTTCCCGGCCGGAGTAGATCGTGTGATGAAAACTCCACGTCCGGGCTTGGCCGCGCCGGATCAGCGTCCACTCGTTTTTCATGCGGGACCAGCCGTCGAACACCTCGTGCCGCTGGACGAGCACCTGTCCATCCGGGAGACGCTCGGACGAGGTGGGCTGGAAGATGCGGGCGAGCGTCTCCTTGCCCATCACTTCGACGAGGCCCGCGCCACCGGGTCGGAGGCTGGTGAACATGTTCCGGAGCACGGCGATGTCTTCGTTGGGGTCGTCGAAATAACCGAACGAGGTGAACATGCTCAGCACGAGATCGAAGGCCTCGGGACGCACGAAGTCGCGCATGTCCTCGCGGGTCCACTCGATGCGTGCCCGGCTGGCTTGGGCGCGGGCCCGCGCCCGGCGGAGCAGATGGGCCGTCCGATCCACGCCAGTCACCCGAAACCCGCGTTTCGCCAGTGGAATGGCCCACCGGCCCGGACCACAGCCCAAGTCCAGCACCGCCTTGCCCCGGGGCCGCGCCAGCCTCAACACCTGGTCCAGCGAGGCGGCCGCGTCGGCATACCCTTGCTCGGTGAACATGAACGGTTCCAGCTCGCACCAGAACGACTCGTCATCGAACCATTCGCGCTTTCGGGTCTTATTCATACTTGGTCCTGTCCGGATGACTGGATCGCAGCCTCGACGGGATACTCCAACTCGGGGTGGGCCGCATTGGACCGAGTTTGGGGACTTTGACCGAGCCCGCTTTGCACCCCGGTCAGCAGGCAAAGCAACCCGGCCAGTTGCACCAGGTGGAAGACGCCATTGTGGTCGAACGTCACCCCCAGTCGAAGCCGCACCGCCGGCATCGCCTGCAACCCCGCGGCGAGGATCGTGATCCCGACGCCGGCGGCCATCCAGCCCGCTCCGGCCAGACGGTGTTGGAAGGCGAGGGTCAGATAAACCGTCAGGCAAAACAGCATGGCCGTCGCTTCATAGAGGATGAACGGCAGGAAGCTGTCCGACCAGAACGTGGCGTAGCCAAAGAACCCCGCGCTTAAGCCCAGCAGCATGAGTAACGCGCGCCCCGCCACGCCCGCTCCCCAACGATCCAGCACCGCCCCGGCAACGAAGCACGCCACCGTCAGTGCCAGCGCGGCATTGATGGGCTGCCAGATGAGCTTCCGCGCCATCGCGTCGAGGGCGAGGCCGTGGGCGAAGATGCCCAACCCGCTGGCAACGGCCAGGCTCCCAAACATCCCGATCCAAAGCCCCGTGCGCAGGGCTTGCGCGTGTCGCAGTTGCCAAAGGCAGACCACCGCCGCGAGCGAGACGATGGCCAGCGGCAGGTTCGTGGCCGCGGTGACCAATTCGGCGGGTACGGGATTGAGGTGCGGACTGCTCATGTTGTTGGATTCAAGGGGCGGGCTGGACAGCAGGCAGCCGTCCTTGCTGGCGGGGCACGGTGTCCGCAGCACCGCGCGGTGCAGAGGGTCGCCGTTCAACCGAGTCGAAGCGGTTCATCGCCTCCGCCTGAGTTCGTTCCACTGGCTGGTCGCTGATGTTCATCGCTGTCGGTGCCACACACGGACGCACGGAAAACCATGTCGTTAGCAGCCGTCATTATGAGTTAAGGAAGGCGATGGAGGTAATTGATTGTTTTAGGGGTGGCATTGACTCAGTTAATGCCGGGACGGACCCTCGAGTGGCAGCAAGGTCTCCGCTGCGTGAGGATCGGAGTTCTCTTTCGGGTCCACCACCGCATTTAACCCGGTACGACCGGACAGGGCGAATCGAAACCGCCGTCGCCGGCATCGTCGGCGACAATATCTGCGGGCCATTCCGGAGGGGAGGACGGGGTGGGCGGCTTGGGTTGCTCACGGCGTCAATCCGCACCGCCTGACCCAGTACCCAGTACATTACGCCGGCCGTGTCGCTGCCATGAGACGGTCCTCGAAAAGTCAACGTCCGCGCGCGGCGCGCATCGCCGCAACGAATTGAGCCGCCAGCCGGGTCAACGCCGGCCAGTCGGCCGCGGCCAGAATGGGCCTGGTCGTCAGGGAAGACCCAACGCCGACGGCCACCGAACCGGCCTGAACGAACGCCGCCAGTGTCTCCAGGTCCACCCCGCCCGTCGGCACGATGCGCAAATGCGGCAGCGGCGCACGGATCGCGCGAATGAACGCCGGCCCCAGCACGTCGGCGGGAAACACCTTCACAAAATCCGCTCCCGCTTCGTGGACCTTTTGCGCCTCCGTCGCGGTCCCGGCGCCGAGCATCACCGGCCGGTCCGCGGCGTGCGCGATGGACACCAGTTCCGGCCGGCAGATGGGGCTGACCACGAACTCCGCGCCCGCCACGAGCGCGGCGCGCGCCGACCCGGCGTCCACCACGCTGCCCACGCCCACCACCGCCCGATCACCCAGGCGCGCCCGCGTGGCGCGAATTGCCCCCAGCGCGTCGGGCACGGTCAGCGTGATCTCGACCGCCACGATGCCCCCCGCCACCAAGGCCTCGGCCAGCGGCGGCAGCAGGTCGGCCCGCGGGGCGCGGACCACGGCGATCACGCCCGGTTCGACCAGCCGGGCGTTAATGGCTTCACGGGCGGGCATGGGCGGGCCTCAGAGACGGTCCACGAACTTCTGCATCGTTTCCTCCTGCTCGATGATGGACTCAACCAGTTTGAACTGCGTGCGGCAACGATCAAGGTTGTGGTCGGGCCGGTGCACCCGGAAATACGTGTCGCCGGCGAGGTAATCCGTCAGGAACCGGATGCCGATGGTGTAGGTGATCAGTTTGCCGGCCAGGGCGAGGTAGCGCCGCTCCGCCGGGGTGAGGATGCTTTGCACCGCCGCCACGTAACCGCGGGCCAGCGCCTCGAACATCGGCATCTGCATCTGTACTTTCGCAAGGTCCTGCTCGTCCTCCATCGTCGGGCTGGTCGTGGTGCGGACCATGTCGCCGAAATCGTAATGCACCAGGCCGGGCATCACGGTGTCCAAGTCCACCACGCACATGGCGTGGCCGGTTTCCCAGTCAATCATGACGTTGTTGAACTTGGTGTCGTTATGGGTGATGCGCTCGGGGATTTCACCGGCGGCCAGGGCGTTCAGCAGCGTGTCAATCCACGGTTCCTGCGCGAGGGCGAACGCGATTTCCTTTCCCGCGAGCTGGGCACGGTTGCAATGGTCGGTCTCAATGGCCCGCTGCAGCGCCATGAAACGCTTCCGCGTGTGGTGGAAACCCAAGATCGTCTCATGCAACCGCTCGCCGGGCAGGTCGGCCAGCAGCGCCTGGAATTCGCCGAAGGCCCGGCCCGCCTCAAAGGCCTGTTGCGGGTTTTGCACGGCTTCAAAGGATTGGACCCGCTCCACGAACACGAACGTCCGCCAGAACTCGCCGTCACCGTCGCGGAAGAGCGGCTTGCCATCGTGGGTGGGAACCACCGTGATCGCGCGGCGGGTGGCCTGGTCGGCGCCCATTTCCTTGAGTTTGCGCTGGAGGTGCGTGGTCACCCGCATCACATTCTCCATGACCTGCTGCGGCTTGCGGAAAACGATCTGGTTGATCTTCTGGTGAATGTAGCGCACCAGTACGCCGCCTTGATCGTAGGTCGCCGTGTACGTCTCGTTGATGTGCCCGATCTTGCACGGCTCGGCGTGGAGGATCTGGCCGTAGATGCGAAACTGCTGCGAGATTTCCTGGAGGTGCTGTTCCCGGTACAAAGGCATACGGTTTTGGTTGTGCCCACGGCGTCAGCCTGAACGATCCATCGGTCTGGCCGAAAGGACAAACAGATAAGCGCGGCTGGCGACGACAACAAGCGATTTCTACCCGCGCCATTTTCCTCGGGCGCAGCATGACCATGCCCCCATCGCAACGAGATAGATCGTTCGCCGCCCGCCTCGAGCCTGCAGGGTAGTGTCCCAATTTGAATGGAGCGCGGCTGTGTCGGAGACCAGCCGCAGCGTTCTCGGCCGGCTTCGGCTGACGCTACGCGCATAGCCGCGCTCCTGGAAACGGCAAATTAGGACACTGCCGCCTGCGGCGCGCGGCTCTGTGACCCGCAGCAACTTCGCCATGCAGGACGCGGTCAGGGTGAGCGTGGCGCCTTGAAAAACCCCGGATGCGCTGCGGCTCGCAGCGCCGCGATCCGGGGGCATGGCGCAGCCCCCCGCATTTTCCTCTTTTCCAACGTCATGGCCCGTGACACAGAATGGTCCCGATGAACATGGACGATTTTCTGCCCGCCCCGAAGGTGGCGCCGGTGCTCGACCCGGCGTTCCGCCCGCCCGCGCTGGCCAACCGCGCCCTCCGCCGTCGGGCGCAGGCGGCCGGTCATGTCGTGGCGATCGAAGTCGCCCTCGAGCAGGCCGACGGCTCCGTGTTCCGGTTCCGGACGGAACTGCCCCCCGCGACGGATCCTGCCGTGGGGGCGGGCTTTTTCTTTCTCGAACGCTGGCTCAAGTTCCTGCTCTGGTCGCGGGGCGGGTTTCGCGTCCACCTGGCCGGGCCGCCCGGGCTGGGCGAGTCGCTGCAACGGCATTACCGCGACACCGCCGCCGGCCGGTTCGATGCCGAGATGATGGGTGCCCGCATTTACGAGCATCCCTTCGACATCCGCGTGTGCAACCCGCCCGAACTCCCGCCCGCCCGGGCCCGCACGCAACCGCTGGGCCGGCACCTTGACGGCAACCGCATCGGCTTCGACCTTGGTGGCAGTGACCGCAAAGTGGCGGCCGTGCGGGAGGGCGAAGTTGTGTTCAGCGAGGAAGTGGCATGGGACCCGATCAACCAGACCGACCCGCAGTACCACTTCGACGGCATCATGGATTCGCTAAAGCGAGCCGCCGCGCACCTGTCACGGGTGGATGCCATCGGCGGCAGCGCCGCGGGCGTCTATGTGAACAACCGCGTCCAGGTTGCCTCGCTCTTCCGCGGGGTGCCCCGCGACCTGTTCGCCCGCCGCGTAAAAAACTTGTTCCTCGAACTGCGCACGGCGTGGAACAACGTCCCGTTCGAGGTCGTCAACGACGGCGAGGTCACCGCGCTGGCCGGCTCGATGGCGCTCGCCGACAACGCGGTGCTCGGCATCGCCCTGGGCACCAGCACCGCCGGGGGTTACGTCACCCCGGAAGGCAACATCACCTCCTGGCTCAACGAACTGGCCTTCGTCCCGGTGGACTTCAATCCCCAGGCACCGGTGGACGAGTGGTCGGGCGACCACGGGGTGGCGGCGAAATACTTCTCCCAGCAGGGTGTCGCCCGGCTGGCCGGCCCCGCCGGCATTCCCGTGGAACCCGGCACCCCGCTGCCCGAAATCCTTAAGCAGGTTCAAACGCTCATGGCGACGGACGACGACCGCGCCCGGAAGGTTTACCAGACCATCGGCACCTACCTCGGCTACACGATCGCGCATTTGGCGGATTTTTACGATTTCCGCCACCTGTTGATCCTCGGCCGGGTGACCTCCGGACCGGGCGGCGACCTCATCCTGGCCGGCGCGCGCGAAGTGCTGCAAGCCGAGTTCCCGGAATTGCTGGCCCGCGCGGCCCTCCATACACCGGACGAAAAGCAAAAACGCCACGGGCAGGCGATTGCCGCCGCCAGCCTCCCCATCATCCGCCACGACTGATTCAACGAACCCAACTCTCCACCGAAATCTCCCTTATGAATCCGTATCATCAATTCGCCGCCGACTACGCCCGCCTCGCCCACGAGGGTCGCCACCTGCCCCTCGGCGGCTTCCCACCCACGCCGCGACCGGTGATCGCCCCCGACGCGCCCAAAGCGCTGCTTTTCTCGCCGCATCCCGACGACGAGTGCATCACCGGCGCCCTCGCCTTGCGCCTGCTCCGCGAGGCGCGGTTCAACCTCATCAACGTCGCCGTCACTCAGGGCAGCAACCCGGCCCGGCAGGCGGCGCGTTGGACCGAACTGAAAAACGCCTGCGATTTTCTTGGGTTCGGCCTGGTCCAAACCGCGCCGAACGGTTTGGAAAGGGTAAGCGTTAAGACGCGCTCCGCGGCGCCCGGCGAATGGCGGGTCAAGGTGGAGCGGATCGCCGAACTGCTCGAGGCGCACCGGCCGCGCGTGATCGTTCTGCCACACGTGCGCGACTGGAACAGCACGCACATTGGCACCCATTACCTCGTGGCGGATGCGCTGGCAGAACTGGGGCCGACCTTCGACTGCTTCACGATTGAGACCGAATTCTGGGGCCAGATGGACGACCCGAACCTCGTCGTCGAGTCGAGCGTGGCCGACGTGGCCGACCTGATCGCCGCCGTTTCCTTCCACGTCGGCGAGGCGCAGCGGAACCCGTACCACATCCTGCTGCCCGCCCAGATGCAGGACAACGTGCGGCGGGGCGCGGAGCTGGTGGGCGGCCAGGGCCAGGCCGCGCCGGATTTCGTCTTCACCACGCTCTACCGCCTGCGCCGGTGGCGTCTGGGCCGCTGGGAGCGGGCTTATGAAGGGGGCCGGCAACTGGGCATTGACCAGAGTCCCGCGACACTGTTCGTTTGAAGCAAGCCGGTGGCGGGCGGGGCGCCTCGAAACCGGCGCGCCTCGACACGGTGCGCCTCGAACCTTGCTGGCCGCCCGCCGCTCCGCTATGCTCCGCGGTGTGGCCACCCCATCCGTTCCGCCCGCCTCCACCGCCCCGGCTTGCCGTTGGCGCGTCGTGACCGCCTCGACGCGCGGCACCAGCCACGTCAAAGCGAACCTTCCCTGCCAGGACGTGCTGCTTTGGGAGGCGCTGCCCGACCGGACGTTGTTGGGCGTGCTTGCCGACGGCGCCGGTTCGGCCAGCTTCGCCGAGATCGGGGCCCGGACGGCCGCCGAGGCCGCGCGCTCGGCCCTGGCAACGCGCCTGGCCGGGAATTCCAACCCGGCGGGCGATGACGATTGGAAAGCACTGCTGAAGGAAGCGCTGAGCACCGCGCGAACCGCCGTGCTGGCGGCGGCCGAGAAACAATCCGTCCGACCGCGCGAGCTGGCCACCACGTTGACCGTCCTCGTGGTCGGGCCCGAATTCGCGGCGGCGGCCCAGGTCGGCGACGGCGCGGCGATGGTGGCCGACCCCGCGGACGCGTTCACGGTGTTAACCCGGCCGAGTTCGGGCGAGTTTCTGAACGAAACGACCTTCGTGACCTCCGACGCGGCGCTTGACCAGCCGCAGATCGAGATTCGGCACGGGCACTTTCGTCGCGCAGTGCTGTTGTGCGACGGACTGCAACTGCTGGCGCTGAAGTTCCCGGAATTGACACCCCACGTCCCTTTCTTTGCGCCGCTGTTCCGCTTCTTCGAAGGCGCCGCCGACCTGGCCGACGCGCCCGCGCAGTTGCACGCCTTCCTCCAGTCGTCGCGCATCACCCAGCGGACCGACGACGATCTTTCGCTGCTGCTGGCCTGGCTGCCGGCGGCCTGATGGACGCGTTTTCACCGTGCGCTTTCAACGGGCATCCAGCAGCGAAATCATCACGCTCGACGAGCAGGCACTCCTCGGCGCGGGCGGCGAGGCGCGCATTTACGTGCCACCCAACAACCCGGAGCTGGTCGCGAAAATCTGGCACAAACCCACGCTCGAACGAACGCGCAAACTGCGGGTCATGGTCGCCAACCCGCCCCTCAATCCCACCGCCGGCCAGAGCCATGATGCGATCGCCTGGCCCCTCGACCTGCTCTACCCGCCGGGGCGCGCGGATCTCCTGGCGGGTTTCCTGATGCCGCGCGTCACCGGCATGCGGCCGGTCGGCGAGTTTTACAATCCCAAGACGCGCCGCGAGCAATGTCCCCTGTTCAACTATTTCTATCTCCACCGCACCGCCCGCAACCTCGCCATCGCCGTCCGCGCCCTCCACGAACGCGGCTATGTGATCGGCGACGTCAATGAGTCGAACCTGCTCGTCTCCGAGACCGCCCTGGTAACCCTGGTGGACACCGATTCGTTTCAAGTGTGGGACGCGGAAACGGGGCAGATGTATCGCTGCCGCGTCGGCAAGCCGGAGTTCACCCCGCCCGAGCTGCAGGGCAAATCGTTTTCCCAGGTGGACCGCGGGCCGGAGCACGACCTGTTCGGCCTGGGCGTCCTCATTTTCCAACTTTTGCTCGAAGGCACGCATCCCTTTGCCGGCGTGTTCAAGGGCCGGGGAGAACCGCCACCCATTGAACAGCGCATCGCGGCGGGCCTTTTTCCCCATGGCACCGACCCGAACCTGCCGTTTGCGCCCAAACCGACCGCGCCCCTCTTCGAGACGATCGCGCCGGGCCTGCGCGACTTGTTCGTCCGCTGCTTCCAGGACGGCCATTTTCGCCCGGGCCTGCGCCCCGATCCGCAGAGCTGGCAGTTTCTCCTCGAGGAAGCCGAGTCGCATCTGGTGTCCTGCTGGTGGAACAGCCAGCATGTCTATGGCGACCATCTCGACCAGTGTCCGTGGTGTGCCCGTGCCGCGCTCCTCGGCGGTCGCGACCCATTTCCCTCCGTGGACGCGGTCAAGGCCGGCCGACATCTGCGCCCGGCCAAGCCGCCGCCCGGCCGGGTCTTCGCCAACCCGCTGCCCGCCACCCAGCAGGCCACCGTGCTCACGCCCGCGCCCATCCCGCCGTCCCGCGGTTCGACGCTGCGCCGGCGCCGGCCGCTGCTGGGAGACTGGAATGACTGGGCCTGGATCGCCGGGACGCTGGCCGCCATGACCATCGCGTCGGCGTGGCCGTTCCACTGGCAGGCCAACCTCGTAACCTTCCTGCTCGGTCTGCTGACCCTGCTCGCCGGCATCCTGGGCGAGTACAAGTCGCACAAACCGGACCTCGACGGCGAACTGGCGTGGCTGGCGCGGGTCAGCATCGTGATCGGCCTGGCCGGCGTGCTCTGGTCTGTTTACAGCCACGCGTGACGAGGAGGCGTGCGTCAGCAGCTCGTCCGGCCATGTTCCAGCAGCCGGTCAAACTGTTGGGGTGTGACCGGTACCACCGAAAGCCGCGACTGCCGGAGCAACGGCAGGCCAGCCAGGGCGGGGTCCGCCTTGATCGTCTCCAGCGTCACCGGCTCGCGCAGCGGCTTGACCGGCGCCAGATCCACCGCCGACCAGTCGCCCTCGGTGGCGGTGGGATCGGGATACGCCGGACGAGTGACCCGGGCCAGCCCCACGATTCGCTTCTCGCTTACGCTATGGTAGAACAGGACCAGATCGCCGCGGCGCATCGCCCGAAGGTGGTTTCGCGCCTGGAAATTCCGCACGCCGGTCCACGCCGTTTCGCCCTCCCGGACCAGGTCGGACCAGGCATAAGCTTCCGGTTCCTGTTTCACGAGCCAGTAGTTCGCTGCCATGCGGGGATGATAACGCCGCATGAAGCAACGCGAAAGCGGAAGCCGCCGCCCGGTCGCGGCAATTTACTTTCCCTCGCAACCGGGCGTGCTAAGCTGCGTCATGCCTTTCGTTAAGTTGGGGCTCACCAAACCGGTTCTGGATGGCGTTCGCGCCATGGGTTACGTCACGCCGACGCCGATTCAACTCCGCACCATCCCCTTGATCTTGGACGGGAAGGACGTGATCGGCAGCGCGCAGACCGGCACGGGCAAGACCGCGGCCTTCGCCCTGCCCATTCTGTCCCAGCTTGGCGAACACGCGCCGGGACCGCGCGTACTCGTGCTCGAACCGACCCGCGAACTCGCCGCGCAGGTCGAAACCGCCTTCCGCGACCTGGCCCGGTTTACGAAACTGACTGTGGCGGTGGTGTTCGGCGGCGTTGGCTATGGCCCGCAGTTGGACGCGTTGCGCCGGGGGCTGGACGTGCTCGTGGCCACGCCCGGCCGGTTGCTGGACCACCTCGGCCGGGGCACCGTCCAGCTCGATCGCGTGAAGTACCTCGTGCTCGATGAAGCCGACCGGATGCTCGACATGGGGTTCCTGCCCGACGTGCGGCGGATCCTCGACAAATGCCCGCGCGCCCGCCATACCTCGCTTTTCTCCGCCACGATCCCGATGGAGATCGAATCGCTCATTCAATGGGCGATGAAAGCCCCCCAGACAATTGAGATCGGCGCACGGCGCGCGCCCGCGTCCACCGTGCGGCATGCGTTCTACCCCATTGCCGTGGCGCAAAAGGCCGACCTGCTTCGCGAATTGCTGAAACGAACCAATTACGAATCCGCGATCGTCTTCTGCCGGACCAAGCACGGCGCCGACCGCGTGGCCCAGACGCTCAAACGCAACAACTACTCCGTGGCCGTGCTGCATTCGAACCGCACCCAGCGCGAGCGCGAGGAGGCGCTTCGCGGCTTCCGCGAGGGCCGCTACGAACTCCTCGTCGCCACCGACATCGCCGCCCGCGGGCTGGATATCCTGGAGGTCAGCCACGTCATCAACTACGACGTGCCCCAGCACCCGGAGGATTACGTCCACCGCATCGGCCGCACCGGCCGGGCCCTGGCCACCGGCGACGCGATGACCATCATGACGGCGGAGGACGCCCCGCACGTCAATGCCATCGAGCGGTTTATCGGCCGGAAGATCGAGCGCACCAAGCTCGCCGACTTCAACTATGAGTATACGGCTCTCTTCGACGAAGGCAAACCGAGCCAGCAACGGAACGAGGTCGGTCGCGCCCGGGGCGTGCGGCTGAGCGGCGGCTATTACTTCGGCCCCACCAAGCGCCGCCGCCGTTGAACCGGCCAGCGACGCGCGCGGTTTAGCGGGCCGGATTTGGGATTGAATTACCGCGCCGGCAGCAGATACTTCGATCTGGTTGGCGCGCTGGCAGGGGATGGAGTCCGTCAGCGGCAGCGCTTACCGAATGGGCACCGACGCCGGGAGGTCCGCTCCCGCAACCGCCGGTTCCATCCGGTTCCTGTCCCGCCCGCGCCGTCACCGCATCATGGAATGGAACATCCAGTCCCGCGCCCACGCCTGTCAGGAGTGCGGCCACGGGTTCAAGCACGGCGAACCTTTTCACACGCTGCTTTTCGACCAGCGCGGCGAGTACCACCGGTTCGATGTCTGCGCGGGCTGCTGGGACGGGCAATTTTCGCAGGCCGCCAACAACCGGAAGGGCTTCGTCTCCCACTGGCAGGGCGTGTTTGAAGTCCCGCCGCCCGGCGCGCCGGATCCCATCCAGAAGGACACCGCCGAAACGCTCCTGCGCAAGCTCGTCACCCTGAACGATCCCCGCCACGCCGGCGCCGTGTTCATCCTCGCGGTCATGCTCGAACGCAAACGCCTGTTGCGCGTTCGCGACCAGCAAGTGACCGACGGCCGGCGCGTTCTTGTCTATGAACACCCCAAGTCGGGCGACGTGTTCACCATCCCCGATCCGGCGCTGCAACTCAACCAGCTTGAGGCCGTCCAGCGCGACGTCGCGCAATTGCTCGAACACGGCCTGAACCCGCCGCCGGCCGCCGCCGCCGCTCCCAGCGATCCGGTTGAGGCCGCTGCCGAAGCTGCCGCCACCCCGGCTGACGCCACCGCGGAACCAACCTCCGAAACCGTGGCGACACCCGTCGAGCCGGCATCGGCCGCCGCCGCGACCGACCCCGCCACCTGAACCGCCAGCACCGTGGGCGACTTGCGCCAACTGCAGCAGGAGCTCGGATGCCTCTTCCGCGACGAAGAGTTGCTGCGCCTGGCGCTCACGCACCCCTCGGTCGCTCATGAGCACGGCGCCGGCGTCAAGCACAACCAGCGCCTCGAGTTCCTCGGCGACGCCGTGCTCCAACTGATCCTCACCCGCGCCCTTTACGAGCAGTTTCCGGATTTCGGCGAAGGCCAGTTGACCAAGGCGCGCGCCCGCCTCGCCAACCGCCGTTCCCTCTCCGAACAAAGCCGGCAACTCAACCTGGGCCGCCATCTGACGCTCAGCCGCGGGGAGGAACAGCAGGGCGGCCGCGACCGCCCCTCCGCCCTGGCCGATGCCTTCGAGGCGGTGGTCGGCGCGATCTTCCTCGACAACGGTTTCGAGGCGGCCCGGGAGTTCGTCCTGCGGCGCTTTGCCGACCAGTTCGCTCTCATTGCCGGCACGCCAGCCCTGGAGAATCCGAAGGGCGAGCTCCAGGAAATGCTGCAGGCCGGTTCGGCCGAGACCCCGAGCTACAACGTCGAGCGCGCCAGCGGACCGGACCACGACCGCGTCTTCGAATGCGCGGTCTATCACCGCGGCATCGAACTGGGCCGCGGCACCGGCAAGAGCAAGAAGGACGCCGAAAGCCAGGCGGCCCTGGCCGCGCTCACCCGCCTCCGCGCCGAGGCGGCCGGCCCCGGCTGACCAGGTCGCCGGAGAGCGGAAGTGTGCGAAATCGTCAGCCCCTCGCCGCCGAGGAACTGGCACCGATCCACAACGACCCCGGCGACCGTTTCATCGTCGCTGCCTCCCCAGGCTCACACCGCCCACCCGTCGGCAGTTTATCAACTTCGTATGGCTGGTGGGGCGTCCCCGCGAGCCGGCGGGCAGGTTGAGAGGGTGGTGAGTTGAGAGTTGAGCGGCCGGAGTTGGGTCGCGGCAAACCTCGCACGCCGACGTCACGAACCCTCGCGTACTCACAACTCAAAACTCGCAATTCTCTGGTGGGGCTGAACACTTCAAACTTGAAACTTGAAACTCTGAACTTCTTTCCGGCTCGTCAGAGCCTCACCGAATAGAAACACCACCCGTCCGTTGACTAACTGGACTAACCGGACTAATATTGCTGCCGTGAAAACCGTGAATGTTCACGCGGCGAAAACCAACTTCTCCCGCCTGCTGGCCACGCTGGAAGAGGACGGCGACTTCATCGTCATCTGCCGCAATGGCAAACCGGTCGCCGATCTGGTGCCCCACCGCCGGACGAACCGGCTCAAGGCACATCCCGTATTGAGCCGGATCGAAATCGGATACGACCCGGTGGAACCGCTTTCCGACGATGAATGGCCGGAGGCGGCGCGATGATTCTCGATACCTGCGCCCTGCTCTGGCTGGCCAGCGGCCAAAAGAAACTGGGCCGCTCCGCGCGCAAGGCGATCAACGAGGCGCCGGCGGTTTATGTTTCGGCCATCAGCGGTTTTGAAATCGCCATCAAGGTGGCCAAAGGAAAGCTGAAGCTGCCCGCTCCGCCACTGGCATGGTTTGAGAATGTGGTCGAACACCATGGACTGGCGGTGCTCCCGCTCGAATTGAATGTCGCCATTGCCGCCGCCGGACTGCCACCGATCCACAACGACCCGTGCGACCGTTTCATCATCGCGGCGGCCAAACTGCACGACCTGACGGTGGTGACGACAGACGGGCACTTCGAGAAATACGGCGTGACGGTGATGGGCTGAGTTTCCGCGCGGCCGCGTCAGGGTCCGCCCGCGAACCCGGCTTACGATTTCCTACTGGCAGGGGGAACAGTTTGCGGCGGTGGCGGCGGGGAAAGGCAGCTCGCCGGTGAACCGATGCGCAGTTCCATGCAATGATTCTATTGCGCAAAATATAAACTGCGCACTGGCGGCGGCATCCAGTCCTTTTGATTATTGATAATAAACGTATTGTGAAACAGGCAAGGTGCTTTGCCTTCTCGCTCGGGTGGTTTCCATGCGATCCCGGCGAACGAGGCAAAGAACGTCGCGCTGCAACCGATCAGCAGGCCGGGTGTCGCCGTGGTTCACAGGAATGCTTGCGCCCAGCGGTCGCACGCCCACCCGGAGCCTGCATGAACCGAAACTCGTGCCGAGTAACCCGCCGTGGCGCAGCCCAAACCGGGTCACTTCCGCAAATCACCTGCGTCCCCTTTTCGCTCGGACGCCGCCCCAAGCTTTCGCCCATGCCGCAGCGGCAACGCCGGCAACGCCTTCCGGCCGGCTTGGGTCTGCCCGTCTGACTCAGCTTTTGAGATTGCAGGTCCAGCGCGCTGAGTTGTCGCAGCCCCCGCAAAACCGAATGTGCGCAGGAATGCCTCCGTGGGCGCGAGAATCTCCACGGGTCGTTGCGTGAAGGGATCGCGGTACGCCAGCCGCACGGCGCGCAAGGCCAGCGGAAACGCCACGTTGGCGGCGGACGTTTTCCACGCCGGTTCCGCGGCGCCACGCCGTTCGTCGCTCGCCACCGCCCCACCGTAGAGCGAGTCACCGAGCACCGGATGGCCCGCCGCCGCAAGATGGACGCGAATCTGGTGGGTGCGGCCGGTGAACGGAAGCCCTTCGATCAACGCCACCGGACCGTGCCGGGGATCGGTGCGCGTGGCGAGCACCCGGAAGTCCGTTTCTGCCGACTTGCCGTTCCGGGCGTCCACCTTGATGCGCCCGATCGCAGCCGGATCAGGCCCCAGCGCGAGCCGGCAGGTCCAGGTCGTGGCTCTCGGAATGCCGGCGACCACCGCGAGATAAGTTTTTTCCATCTGCCGCGACTCGAAGAGGCGGCCATAGGTCTCCAGCGCGCCCCGGCTCCGGGCGAACAGCAGGACGCCGCTGGTTTCGGCGTCGAGCCGGTGAACGTGACGCAGGAAGCGCAGGTTGCGCGAGCGGGCCCAGAAGGCGCCGCTGGCCAGGCTCGACTCGAGCGCGGCGTGGAGGTTCCGGTTCGTGCGCTGCCAGGTGAAAGGAACGAGCATCCAGCCGGGCGGCTTGTCGAGCGCCAGCACCGCGCGGTCTTCGTAGAGGATCGCCAGGCGCTCACCGCTGCCGAGTTCGACGTAATCGGTTTTTGCCACGGGCCCAGCCTAGCCCATCCCGGCGGGCACGGGCAACCGCCGTCGCCAGCCCCGCCCGTCGCGAAGCAGCGAAAAACTTTGACACGAAAGCGGGTTGAACTAGCCTCAATCGAAACAAGACCTGTTATGAGATTTGGCATCAATACCTTCCTGTTCACGTCCCCGTTCACCAACGACAGCACCAGACTTTTCCCGACCTTCAAAAAGTGGGGGTTTGAAACCGTCGAGATCGCCATTGAAGACCCATCGCACATTGATCCGGCCTTCGTGAAGGCGGAACTCGACAAGGCCGGCCTGGTCTGCGGCTCGGCCTGCGCCTGTCTGGGACCGGATCGCGACCTGCGCGGCACGCCCGAGGCGCAGAAAAACGCGATGGATTACATGAAGGCGGTCATGGACCAGATGGTCGTGCTGGGCTGTCCGTCGCTGATCGGGCCGGTTTATTCCGCCGTGGGGCGCGCCGAGGCCGTGCCGCCCGACGAATACAAGAAGCAGTGGAAGACAGTGGTCAAGAACCTCAAGACGCTCTGTAAATACGCCCAAAAGCGCGGTCTGCAAATCTGCATGGAACCGCTGAACCGGTTCGAGACCGACTTCATCAACACCATTGACCAGGCCCTCAAGATGATCAAGGACGTGGGCAGCCCGGTGCTCAAGCTGCATTACGACACGTTCCACCTGAACATCGAGGAGAAGAACCAGCCCGACGCGGTGAAACGCTGCGGCAAACTCCTTGCCCACTTCCACGCCTGCGGCTGCGACCGCGGCACGCCGGGCAACGACCACATTGACTGGGATGGCATCGCCAAGGCGCTCAAGCAGATCAAATACGACGGCGACGTGGTCATCGAGAGTTTCACGCAGGACGTCAAGGTCATCGCCAAAGCGGCGGCAATCTGGCGCCAGATGGAGCCGAGCCGTGATGAAATCGCGGTCAAAGGCGTCAAGTTCCTCAAGCGGAAGCTGGCCTAGGCCGAAGCCCTCCTGCCCGAACCAGGGTTGCATCCGGGCGCCGGCAAAAGACCTCGGCCCCGGATGTTCTTCGAGCCCACCCCAAAACACCGAACCGATTAAGGATGACAGCTATGAATATGAAACGGTTGGTCCTGGCGCTTGCATTGGGCGCCGCCGCCCTCAACTGGAGCCTGGCCGCGCTGGCCCAAGGCCCCGCAACCGCGACTCGGAAAATCGTCCTCGTCGCCGGCCCGCCCAGCCACGGCCCGGGCGAGCACGAGCACCGCGCCGGTTGCCTGCTGTTGCAGAAATGCCTCAACCAGGTGCCCGGCATCAACGCCGTCGTCGTCAGCAACGGCTGGCCAGCGGATGTCAGCGTCTTCAACGACGCCAAAGCCATCGTGGTGTATTCCGATGGCGGCGACGGTCATCCGTTCATCCAGGACGACCGGCTGAAAACCCTGGGCGCGATCCTGCAAAAGGGAGTCGGCTTTGGCGCCATTCACTACGCCGTCGAAGTCCCGGCGAATCGTGGTGGCGGCGAGTTTCTGCAATGGAACGGCGGTTATTTCGAGGCCAACTGGTCGGTGAACCCGACGTGGACGGCCGATTTCACCAAGTTCCCCACCCACCCCATTACGCGCGGCATCGAGCCGTATAAGATTTATGACGAGTGGTATTTTCACATGCGCTTCACCACGAACAAGGTGGGCCTGATGCCGATCCTGGTGGCCGTGGCGCCGGCCAGCACGATGGACCGCCCGGACGGCCCGCATGAGGGCAATCCCGCGGTGCGCGAAGAGGTGAAGAACGGCGTGCCCCAGGTGATGATGTGGGCGTATGAACCTCATGGCTTCATGGACGAACGCATGGCCAAACGCTACGGACTTCTATCGAACCGCGGCTTTGGCTTCACCGGCGGGCATTACCACAAGAACTGGGGCGACGAAAACTCCCGCCGCCTCGTGCTCAACGCGATTCTCTGGATCGCCGGGGCCGACGTGCCCGCCAACGGCGTGCAGTCCACGGTCACCGCCGAGGAACTGAAGGCGAACCTCGACCCGAAAGGCCGTTGACCGGCTTTCCGCCCCTGCCGATGTTGGCCGTATGAAACGAACCCTGGTTGTCTTCGTGGCGCTCCTCGCCAGCTCCCTGCTCAGCGGCCGGGCGACCGACCACAAGCTGGTCCTCATCGCCGGCAAGCCCAGTCATCCTCCCGGCCAACACGAATTCCGCGCCGGCGCGCTGCTGTTGCAGAACTGCCTCACCGGCGTGCCGGGCCTGCAGGTGAATGTTTACACCAACGGCTGGCCGGACAGCGACAGCGCCTTCGATGGCGCCAACGCCGTCGTCATCTACTCGGACGGCGGTGGCGGTCACCCGGCGATCCAGGGCGATCGCGCAAAGCTGCTGCAAGGGTTGATCGAGAAAGGTGTCGGCTTTGGCGTCATGCACTACGCCTGCGAGGTCCCCAAGGACAAGGGCGGTCCGGAGTTCCTCAGTTGGGTCGGCGGGTATTACGAGGACCGTTATTCCTGCAACCCGATGTGGTCCCCGGATTATCGCGCGTTTCCCGAGCATCCGGTTACGCGCGGCTTGAAACCGTTCGCGATCCGCGACGAGTGGTATTTCAACCTGCGCTGGCGGCCGGACATGAAAGGCATCACGCCGATTCTCGTGGCGAAACCGTCCGACGCCGTGCGTGACGGTCCCTACGTCTGGCCCGCGGGTCCATATCCGCACATCCAGGCGAACAAGGGCCGCGATGAGGTGATGATGTGGGTGGCCAACGGTCCGGCCGGCGGCCGCGCCTTCGGCTTCACCGGCGGCCATTTCCACACCAACTGGGGCGACGGAAACTTTCGGAAGATCGTGCTCAACGCTCTGGTGTGGGTCGCTGGCGCCGAAGTGCCGCCCGGCGGCGTGGCCTCGACCGTGACCGCCGAGGAACTTAAGCAGAACCTCGACGTGAAGCAGAAGTAGTCCGGGGGTCGGCCTCGGACCGCGATCACCGGGTGGCGCGCAGCGTGTCGAGCTGGGTTTTCGCCTGCCTGATTAGCGTTGTGAACTGGGCCAGTTGGGCCGGTGCCAGCAACAGCCGGGCGTTGGCCATGTGACCGCCCTGCACCGCGGCCTGGACAGTGCCCGGCCGCCGGAGGCTGGTGTAGGCAAAAACCCGCAGTCCACCGCGACTGGTGAAGCCGGCGTCGAAGCTCGGCAGCGGAGTAATGCTGTAATTGACCCCGCTGACGTAGTCGAGGGCGCTGATCAGCGAGTCCAGTTCGTCATAGTCAACGACCGTGCTGTCCTCCGGCGCGGTCGCGGCTTTTGTCACCCCGATCGCAACGCCATATTCCTTGAGGCCGGAGGCAACGACCTTCGATTCCTTGGCGACCACGGAAACCAAACCGGCTCCAGCATGCACGTCACCCACCAGCGCCGCGCCGCGGACAATCAGGATGTCCGTCTGGCCCTCGAACGCTTCGAGTCGCGTTCGCGGTGCGTTGGTGTCCTGGGCGCAGGCCAGGGTTGCGAGCAACAGGCTGCTGATTGCGGCCAGCAGACAGGAATTGAATTGGGGCATAATGGATTCTTTCGACTTTTGAAAATTGCATTTCACGAACCGGAGTCAAAACGGTGGTTCTTTCCGGAAGGTGCCCGGCACGGTCTTGACTCCGACTTTCTCAGGCTAAAACCCCGTCTGCTCCGAAAGGTTGCGGCGAGACAACACGGCCGGATTGCGTGGCGCGCTCGCTGACGCGGAATCACGTCCGCTCGGGCTCCGCTCCGCTCGCCTCCTTGAAATGAAAAGGCGCCCAGCCAGAGCCGGACGCCTGCGCCGATTAAAACAAACCAGTCACCCGTTGAGCGCCTCGAAGACCTTGCCGACCATCTTCTCGTTCGGCGTAAGTGTCTTGGCGCCCTTCTGCCACTTGGCCGGGCAGGCCTCGGCCGGATGGGCCGCCAGATACACGTTGGCCTCCACCTTGCGCAGCAGCTCATCCGCGTTGCGGCCGACGTTATAAAAGTTGATCTCGGCCGAGGCGAGCACGCCGGCGGGATTGATGATGAACGTCCCGCGCAAGGCCAGCCCGCTGCCGCAGTCATACACGCCGAACAACCGGCTCACCGTGCCCGTGGGATCGGCGCCCATCAGGTACTTCACGTTGGCCAGCAGCTTCTCGGAATCGCGCCAGGCCAGGTGGGCGAACTTCGTGTCCGTCGAAACAGAGATGACCTCCGCACCCAGCTTCTGCAACGCCTCGTGTTTCCCGGCCAGGTCGGCCAGTTCCGTTGGACAGACAAACGTGAAATCCGCCGGGTAGAAGACCAGCACGGTCCACTGCGACTTCTGCTTGATCGCCTCCAGCGAGATCTTGCCGAACTCGCGGTTCACGGGATCGTAGGTTTCCAGCTCGAAGTTCGGCACTTCCTGGCCGACCTTCACTTTTTTGCACTCGCCTTCACATTCGCTCATGGGGATTTTCCTATATTGGTTTGATGTTATTTAGACCGGCCAACCTTGGTGTCAACAAGCCGGGCCGGCAAGCATTTCCGGGGCGTAAGAAAGCCGATTTCCCCCGTTTGTCAAACCCTCAACCCTCTGCTGTCGCTGGCGGCAACCCGAGCGCCAGCGTCAGTTGTTCCGCCTCGCTCAACGCCCGCGCATCAATCCCGCGCTCGCGTAACGTTGCGGCGAAATCCGCCGCGAAACCATGCAGGGTGAATACGCGCCGCGGCCCAACCTGCCCCACGAAGGCAAGCAGGTCCGGATAATCTGCGTGGTCGCTCAACGGAAACGCCGCGTCCACGCCGTACCGAAACCGGCAGCCCGGCTCGACCGCCCAACCGCTGACGATCGCCGTGCGCGTCCGGCCCACCGCCGCCCAGGACGCGGGCTGCGCCATCGGCGGCGGACAAATCAACACCCGGCCCGGCGGCGTGTCCGGCCCCAGCCGCTCGTGGACCGGGAACCGGCACCCGCAGGCCTCGTGAATCTTCGTCATCTTCCAGACCGCATCGTGGAGTGCGACCGCCAGTCCGGTGTCCGCCAGTGCGGCGAGCACCTCCTGGCTCTTGCCCAATGAATAGGCCAGCAGCACCGGCGTCGCCCCGTCCGTGAGCGTTTCCCGGCAGAACTCAATGATATCGCGCTGCACGGTCTCGGCGGGCGGGAACCGGTAGGCCGGTCGGCCGAACGTGGTTTCCATCACCAGCACATCCGCGGCATGCGGCGTGCAAACCTGCGCCGCCAAGCCCGGCCGTAGTTTGAAATCGCCGGTGTACAGCAGCGATTCGTTGTCCGCCTCGATCAGCGCCATCGCACTGCCCAGAATGTGCCCTGCCGGCAACAACGTGACGCGGAACGATCCCTCCGGTCCCGCAAATTCCCGCGGCTCGCGCAACGACAGGAGGTGCTCCACGCGCTGGCCCCTGATGCGCGCCCGCATCAACCGCGCCGTGGCGTCGGTGAGAATTACCTCGCGATGCGCAGCGATGTGATCGGAGTGCGCGTGGCTCACGAACACGCGCCAGGGCCCGCGCTGCGCCCGGTGCGGGTCCAGCCACAGCCCGAGCCGCGGCAGCCGGACGCCGCCGTCCACGAACTCGATTTCCAGTGCGGCCATCCGGCCAAGTTAGGTTTCCGCGTGACGAAGTCAAAAGCGGACGCAGCGTGCGGTTGACCGGCCCCGGCCATTTTGCTTCCCTCTGTTTCGAAGCAACGCACCACACCGCCATACCCATGAACATGTTCGCCCCTCTCACCGCCTTCGGCCAACTCGCCTTGCTGGGCTGGTCCCTTGCCGCCGCTGACACCCGCTATGAGCCAAGCTGGACGTCGCTCGACAAACGCCCCTGCCCGCAGTGGTACCTCGACGCCAAGTTCGGCATCTTCATCCACTGGGGAACCTATTCCGTGCCGGGCTGGGGCGCGCCAAAGAGTTACGCCGAGTGGTATTGGAACAACATGGCGAACAAGAAGCCGGACAACGTCTGGTGGCAGTACCACAAGAAAACCTACGGCGCGAATTTCGCGTACCAGGATTTCGCAGCGCAGTTCAAGGCCGAGCATTTCGACCCTGACCAATGGGCGGACATCTTCGCCCGCTCCGGCGCGAAGTACATCGTTCCCACCTCGAAGCACCATGAAGGGTTCGCGCTCTGGCCCAGTGCCGAGGCAAGCAAAACCTGGGGCCGGCCCTGGAACGCCGTCGAAACCGGGCCGAAGCGCGACCTCCTCGGCGATCTCGGTGTCGCCGTCCGCAAGCGCGGCCTGAAATACGGTTTCTATTACTCGCTCTACGAGTGGTTCAACCCGCTGTGGCTCGCCGACAAACCGCGTTACGTGACCGAACACATGATGCCGCAGTTCAAGGATGTCGTGACCCGCTACCAGCCGGCGATCGTCTTCAGCGATGGCGAATGGGACCTGCCGTCGAAAGACTGGCACAGCGAGGAGTTGCTCGCGTGGCTGTTCAACGACTCGCCGTGCAAGGATGAAGTCGTCGTGGACGACCGCTGGGGCAAGGAAACCCGCCACCACCACGGCACCTATTTCACCACCGAGTACGGCGCCGGCATGGCCGACGCCTCGCACCCGTGGGAGGAAAGCCGCGGCATGGGCTATTCCTACGGCTGGAACCGCGCCGAGAACATTGATGATTACAAATCCGCCCGCGAACTCATCCTCGTGCTCGTGGACCTCGTCAGCCGCGGCGGCAACTTCCTGCTCGACATCGGCCCCACCGGCGACGGTCGCATCCCGGTCATCATGCAGGACCGCCTGCTCCAGATCGGCGACTGGCTCAAGGTCAACGGCGAGGCGATTTACGGGACGCGCTGCCAGGGCCGCGATTGCCAGTGGTCCGCGGGCAAACGCCCCGGCCAGGAATACGGCGAGTTCAAGATCAAATACAATCTCATGGACCAGGTCGGGTCGCAGCCCAAGGGCGACAAGGCGGTCAAACAGATTCTCTTCACGAAAAAGCCCGACGCCGTCTATGCCATCACGCCCGGCTGGCCCGGTGAACGGCTGGTCATCCGCAACCTCAAATTGCCGGCGGATAGCGCAGTGACGCTGCTCGGCTACGCGCGCAGGCTGACCTGCTCGCGCGCGGACAACACCGTGACGATCAACCTGCCGAACCTGCCCGCCGAACAACTCCCCTGCCAGTACGCCTACACCTTCAAGCTGCCGGGGGCGGAAGTGCTGCCGGAAAAGTGAGCGCTTTCCCGGTGGGGCAACGTCCCCCCGAGCCGGCCCGTCACCGGTTCTGGTGGGTTGCCGAGCGCTGGGCGGCAACACGCGCCGCGCGATGAGCGCTGTCGGTCATTGTTCGTGTTTGGCTTGCCAGCGGGACGGGTTGCGCTTACCAAAACGCCATGCAAGCCCCTCTGGTGATGACCGTCATCGGCCGCGACCGGCCGGGTCTGGTGGAAGTGGTCGCCCGGCTGGTGGCGGCCCACGGCGGCAACTGGCTCGAAAGCCGGATGTGCCGCCTGGGAGGCGAGTTCGCCGGCATCCTGCGCGTGCAGGTCCCCGCGGACCGCGAAGCCGCCCTGATCGCCGCGCTGACCAACCTCGCCGCCGAGGGCTTGACGGTGGTCGCCCACCGCGATCAGCCCACGGTCGCCGCTTCCGGCCCGGCCGCCGCCGTGATCGAACTGGTCGGTCAGGACCGGCCGGGGATTGTCCGGGAGATCTCCGCCGAGCTGGCGCGCCACGGCGTGAATGTCGAGGAGTTAGTGACCGAGTGTTCGAGCGCGCCGATGTCCGGCGAACCGCTGTTCAAGGCCCGCGCCACGCTCGGGCTGCCCGCCGGGTGCGACCTGGCCGCCTTGCGCACCGGGCTGGAGAAAATCGCCGCCGACCTGCTGGTGGATGTCACCCTCGAACCGCTCTCGCCGCAGTCCTGATCCCTTCGCCCTGTCCTTGGAGGTCCTCATGTCCCACGAATCATCCAACGAATCCATCCTGCCACGCCGGGAATTCTTGAAGCTCTCCGTCGCCACCGTCGGCGTGCTGGGCGCCACGGAGGGCGCCGCCGCGGCGATGGAAGGCACGCCCCCACCCCGCCGCCAAGGCCGCTGGCGCGGCGCCGGCAAACGCCGCGACGCCGGCGAATACACTGGCGAACGCCTGAACCGCGTGGCCTTTCCCATGGGCGGATTAGGCGCGGGAATGATCTGCCTCGAGGGTACCGGCGCGCTTTCGCATTTCTCGCTACGCAACCATCCCGACGTTTTCAACGAGCCGATGACGTTCGCCGCGCTCTGCGTGAAAGGTGTGACCAACACCGCCCGCGTGCTCGAAGGGCCGGTCCCGGGCTGGAAACTGTTCGGCTCGCCCGGCGCGGGCAACGGCGCGGCGGGCGCGTCCTTCGGCCTGCCGCGTTTTCGCAAGGCCGCCTTTCGCACCCGTTTTCCGTTCGCCACGGTGACGCTCTTCGATCCCGCCATCCCGCTGCAGGTGGAACTGACTGGCTGGAGTCCGTTCGAGCCGGGCGACCCGGACAATGCGAGCCTGCCGGTGGCCGCGGTGGAATACCGGTTCACCAACCGGACCAGCAAACCGGTCGCCGCCGTGTTTTCGTTCAGCGCGAAAAACTTCATGGCGGTGGACGGCAACTCGCAGGCGGTGAAGGCGGCGCCAGGCGGGTTCACCCTCTGGAGCGCGGCGGCCCGCGAGCGGAGCTGGGAGGAAGGCGCGTTCAGCGCAACCGTAAGCGACCCGGACGTCAAGGTGAACCATGCGTGGTTCCGCGGCGGCTGGTGGGACGCGCTCACGATGGCATGGAAGGAAATCCAGAGCGGTGTGGCTTTCGACCGGCCGCCGATCACCGAGGGCGGCGCGGCGCCGGGCGCGACCCTGTTTGTGCCCTTCGAGCTGGCGCCGGGCGCGACGCGCACCATCGCGCTCCGGTTCGCCTGGCACGTCGGCGTCACCAACCTGCGCATCGGCAACGACCCCAAGGACACGCCGGCCGTCCCGGGCGATTTCAAGCCCTGGTATGCCGCGCATTTCCCGGGCATCGCGGAGGTCACGGCGTATTGGCGCGAGCGCTATGCCGAGCTGCGCACGGCCGCGCAGCGGTTCAGCGATTGCTTCCACGACTCGACGCTGCCGGCGGAGGTCATCGAGGCGGTGGCGGCAAATCTCACAATCCTGAAATCGCCGACGGTGCTGCGGCAGGCGGACGGACGGCTCTGGGCCTGGGAAGGCTGCGGGGACAACGGCGGTTGCTGCCACGGCTCCTGCACGCACGTGTGGAATTACGCCCAGGCGATTCCACACCTGTTTCCGTCGCTGGAGCGGACGTTGCGCGAAACCGAGTTTGCGACGTCGCAGGACGAACGCGGGCACCAGCAGTTCCGCAGCTCGCTGCCGATCCGGCCCGTGGTGCATGATTTTCACGCCGCGGCGGACGGCCAGCTCGGCGGCATCATCAAGGTGTTTCGCGACTGGCGGATCAGCGGCGACACGGAATGGCTGCGCAAGCTCTGGCCCAAGGTACAGCGGAGCCTCGACTATTGCATCGCGACGTGGGATCCCGGCCACAAGGGCTGGGTCGAGGAGCCGCATCACAACACCTATGACATCGAGTTCTGGGGGCCGGACGGCATGTGCACGAGTTTCTATCTCGGCGCGCTCGCGGCGGCGGTGAAGATGGGTCAGGCGCTCGGCGATGAGGTCCCACTTTTTTCCGAGCTGTTGAGCAAAGGCACCCGACTCGCCGAAACCGAGTTGTTCGACGGCGAGTATTTCATCCAGAAGATCGAATGGAAAAACCTGCGCGCGAAGAGCCCGCTCGAAGTGCAGAGTTTCAACAGCGGTTATTCGCCTGAAGCGCTCGCGTTGCTCCAGCAGGAGGGACCGAAATACCAATACGGCCGCGGCTGTCTCGCCGACGGCGTGCTCGGCGCCTGGCTGGCCGCGGTCGGCGGTGTCGGCCCCGTGCTTGATGGCCGGAAGGTGGCGAGCCATCTGCGGGCGGTTCACCGCTACAACCTCAAGACCGACCTCTCGGCCCATGCGAATCCGCAACGACCCAGTTACGCGTGCGGCACCGAGGGCGGGCTGCTGATCTGCACCTGGCCCAAAGGCGGCCAGCTCTCGCTGCCGTTCGTCTATTCCAACGAAGTCTGGACCGGCATCGAATATCAGGTCGCCTCGCACCTCATGCTGATGGGTGCGGTGGAGGAAGGCCTGGAGATCGTGCGCGTCTGCCGCGACCGCTATGACGGCCGGGTGCGCAACCCGTTCAACGAATACGAGTGCGGCCACTGGTATGCGCGGGCGATGTCGTCCTACGCGTTGCTGCAAGGGCTGACCGGCGCGCGGTATGACGCGGTCGAACAGGTGCTGCATTTATCCCCGTCGCTGCGCGGCGATTTCCGCGGGTTCATCGCCACGGCCACTGGCTACGGCGTGGTGGGAGTGAAACACGGCAAACCGTTCCTCGAAGTGCGCCACGGCGCCATTGCAGTCAAGGACATCAAGTTCACGCCGGCGGCGTAAGCGGGTGGCCCGCCGACCGTTGGGCGGCGGTTTGAAAAAGGGAGCGCGCCTGTCCCGGGCGCACCCGATGGCGTCCCCGCCGTCGGCCCTCAGCGGCCGGCGACCTCACGACGAAAGAACCATCGTTTCTTCCGCCGGTCCGGAAGTTCGCCAATTCCCGGACGGAGCGAGAATGGTGGACCGCCGACCGCCGTGCTCAGCCAGTTTGCGGCCAACGCGGTCCAACTGCCCGTGCATACCGGCCCGGTGGAAGGCACGGCCATCGGCAACATTCTCGTGCAAGTCATCGCCCGCGGCGATCTGCCTTTGCTCGCGGCGGCCCGCGACGTCGTGCGCGCCTCCTTCGAGACGAAGGCATATCAGCCGCAGGATGTCGAGGCCTGGGCCGCGGCGGTTCCGCGCTTCGATCAACTGCTGGTCGCCACCACGCTGGCGCCTGGGAAGTAACTGTGCGCTTCTGTGCCGTTTGGCCAGGAGCGATTGCGCCAGGTGCTGTCCGCGTCTGCGGTGCCAGTTCGAGGTGGTGGCCGGGCCGACCGCTGGGCGGCCGGCGCTTAGCCGGAAGCATGCAGTTCGGTTGGGTGGCACGGCCAACTTGGCCGTGGTCGGCGGCAACTTGCCGCCGAGTTCTGGCTACCAAGGGGGCTCACCGAATCGTGGCTTGGCTTGGCCTCGGCCTGGCGGGCTGGTAGCCCGCCAGAACGGGCCAGTGGCCCGTTCCACCCGAGTTTCAACTGCATCGTTCCGGCTCAGCCGGTATTTCCGTGACGAGATGTTGGCCGAAGCCGAGCCGGCTTATGCAGCGGCATGATCCCGCAAGTGCGGTTGCCCCCCCATGCGGGAGTACGCGCGCGAAACAGTCGGGGTGATGCGTGACGCCGTGGAAGATTGGCATGGACGCTGACTCATCGGAACTATGGCCAAGACTCGAGTTTCAGACCCGCTACTCTCTGAAATTCGGTGACATTGCCGGTCACGAGAATCAGCCCGTGCGCCAATGCCTGGCCGGCAATCAGCAGGTCGTACGGACCGATTGGTTTGCCTTCGCGCTCCAACTCCATGCGAATCCGCGCGGCCATTTCGGCGGAGGCCCGGTCGAAAGGCAATTCATTCACAACGGCAAGCAAGCGGGCCACTTTCAGCCGTTCGGTCGCCGGCTCGCGCGTCTTTTGAATGCCGCAGAACAACTCATAAACCGTCACCATCGAAACCGCGACCTCGGCGGGCGATAACCGGCTCAAGCGCGGCACCAAGCCCGGTTGCTGACGCAGCACACCGATGCACGTGTCGGTGTCGAGCAGGTGGGTCATGCCGGTTGGCTACCAACTTCTGACCGTGGGCAGCACCCCTGGCGCAGGACGGACAAACGCCAGGTCGTCAATCCGGATGGACTCGAAAAATCGCTCCGGCCAGGCGGTCGGCTTGACTGGTCCCAGTACGACCGACTCGCCTTCGGGCCGGACCGACACCGTGGGCGTGGGCAAGTGAACGCCTTTCGGCAGCCGAACCGTCAGATGGTCGCCTTCCAGGATCACGCTGGCTGTTTTCATGCGGTTAACCCTACCACAGTCTTTGGCGGTGTGTAAACCCAGTCCCGGGCTCCCGCAGGCGCAAATTGTGGGCAGCAGCACCTCCTGAAGCTGCCCGATGCGATCATGGCCGCGACGGCGCTTTGCGAACGGGCCAGCCTCGTGACGGCGGCCCAGCGAGTCCAAGCCACCGCCGCCGTGCCCGTGGTGCGCTTCTGAACGCCTCAAGCCGATGCGCTGAAACGCCTCAACCCAATCGCCATCCGCCAGATGCAAACCCTCACCGCCGTCAATCCCAAGCCGCTGCCGGGCAGGCCACGATTATCGTCCTGATCTGGTGGGAGTTCGTCCTGGCCTCACCTGATATTATGTCAGGCAAGTCACCAGCGCACTGTTGTCAAGTTTCACGATTTGACCCTGCCAAGCTCCAACCATGTTCAAGATAGACGCAGTACTACGAGACGAGTGTCAGGCGTTTCATCTCGGCGAGGAGCATGGCAAGATTACCGCAATTGTCCTTTGCTCGAGCTCTCAAGAATTGCTGCTCATCCTTCGTCAATCCTGTGGGAATAGCCGCCATCAACTGGTCACCGATTAGTTGCAGTGAGCGTAAAGGATATGCCAGCATGGCGTGAGCCGGCTGGAACACGTAGAGAAATTGCGCATCGGAGAGGTAGGCGTTAAGCGCATTTCGCAGTCCGCTTTCGGCGACGTAATCAAACTCCCTCGCACAGTCAGGTTCAGTGAATCTCGAATGGCCATAATTCGCTATTTCCCGCCTCTCTATGAGCCAATCAACCGCATCCTCCAAACCGATTTGCTGAGACACAAGCACATGATTACGGTTTCTGCGCTGGAAGGTCTTCAGCACAGTCTTATGGGTACCCGTGTCAATGCACGAAACCGGCGTCCCACCCGCTTTTACGATCACGATGTAAGGTGATCTGCCGACATGGAATGCACAAACATCATCGAGAGCCAAGGACGCTCTAAACGCGTAGAATACCGAATAGTACAGTTTGACTGTAGCCCATGTGTAAAACCCCTTGTTGATGCCATGCAGAGCGTCAAGAAAACTGACCCATGCCGAGTAGTACAAATCAGCAGCGTCGGCTCGAAGCCCGCTAGACGCGGCCGCCGCCTCACTCGGCCTTAACACTCTGCTTCGCACAACAGCCTTGCTGGCGCCGGGAGAGTAAAGACTCGAAATAAATGTGTCCGCACGCGGCATCAACACCCTAGAACTTTAGTTTTTTAGCGCCGGCCGTTAGTTGGGGATTAAATCTTGCCACGAGCATATCAGAAACCGTCCGCAGTGCGTGTCGTCCCTGCAGCCCTTTCAAATGTGAGCGGAGAATGACAGCCTGTGGCTCCAAATCCATTGCCTGCTTAATCGTCGTCTTCTCGAATGAATCTTTCGATTTGCAGTAGAAAACGAGTTTGTTTTTAAAGAAATCAATCGCACCAGAAAATCCGGCCGAAGAGAGGAAGACGTCATCCTTGTCCGTCCATAAACCGCCGTACCATTCTTTCAAAACTTCAAAGAAATTGAGAAGCGCCGACGTTTGCATTTGAAGTTCCGCCACGCCGACTTGTTCGAAAATTCCCTTTTCTTCAACAAGCGGTTTCAAAGAGGTGACGACGGTTGACAAATCAACGCCTGCGGACTTTGTCTTACCGGCATTTGATGCGGTGGCAGTTTCTTTGCCCGGAAGTCGTATCAGGCCCTTGAATGGTGAGGCTTCTTGCTCATTTAAGAGTGTTGCAATGTCTCGTGCTCTGACGGCGGCAGGATCTACAACGTGCTGACTCGCCACCCCGTAAAGATCAAATACTAAACTTCTTTGGACGGGTTTTTGTTCTGTATTGATGGACAGAAAAATATCCGCGCACTGCTGCGTGCTAAGGTGTTCGTAAAAGGCAACGGGGACTTCGAGTTTCCCAACCTCCGGCTTGGACTTAATCGCTGCGCGTATTCCTTCGACACGGTGTTGTCCGTCGATGATCTGTGCAACACGGTCCTTGATGGGCACAGAGATTACTCCAGCCGCGACCTTCAACTTGTTTGTGTCATCAACCCAATTCAGAATAATGCAGTTTGGATAGTCGCCGCCGTTAATAGTGAATTCCTTAATGCTGTCGATTCGACGAGGATTAAGTAGCCGTTGGACGGCGCCCTCTTCCGAGTCTCTATTACGAACCGACGCATAGCTGATTTGGATTAAATCCCGGGCGCGTAACATCGTTAGGAAGAATTTCCGCCCGTTCTGGTTAACCACAACAACTGGGCTTTTACGTGATGTCATACTGTCGTTCCTTTTCCGTTGCTCACATGGTATTTGGGACCTTGGACCTTCATCGGCTGTGCGTTTTCTCGATATTCGCCTAAGTGTCTTGCCATATGATAGTGAGGTTATGTGCGGTGGTTTGCTGGTTCACGACTTCAAACTTGAAAACTCAATAATTGCCCGGCGCTCGTGTCGCCGCGGGTTGTTTCTCCTTCTGCGGGGTGCGCTGGGTGTGGCTGGCGCTGTCACGGGAAGAGATCAGGTGTGGAGGATGAATTGGGGCGGCATGATGGTGTCGAGGTCGTTTTGGTTAGTAGCGGACGGCGAGGCGCCCGGCTTCGGCGTGGGTCAGGCCGAGGGCAACGGTAATCCGAGCGACATCGGCACGGCGTTGGTGTTCGTAAGCATGCGTGACGATGGGGCCCCGGTCCTGGCGCGCCAAGTCGTTCCAGGCGTCCAAGATGACGGTGACGTGGAGGAACTTGCCGCGTTGTTCCTCGTCGCTGATCTGCGGGTCGTCTCGCGGTCGTTCATTTTGGGTCTGCTTTGAAAGGGTTCCAGGTCGTGTTACGGCGTATTCTTATTCCTGCGGGCCAATGAGCGCAAGACGGAAATCGGCGGAAATTGCGCGCGGCGGGTCGGTCCGCCCGGCCACGAAGGCGGGAAGTCATTTCTCACAAGATGCTACAAATAAGGCACTTGTGAACACGGCAATGCTCGGCTGGCACGCGAAAATGGTCGGTTGACCCGTCCCAATGGCCGGCTCGCACACGCCTGCAGCCGGCTTGCACGCGCCGACAATCAAGTTGCACCGGCCAAGGACGATCTCGCACCGGTTTACCGGTGGCGCGCACGCATTGACGCCGGCATGACCTTGACCAACGGTCGGGTCGCACTCCCTGAATGCCGGTCTGGCCGCCAGCAACGGAAGACTGACCGGCGCGAACGGCGGCGGCCGGCAAGTAACCGGACACGTCCCGTCAGCGCGGCAACGCCAGCCGTGCCCGCACCAGCTCGGGCAGGTATTTCACCGGCACCGCCCCCGGGGCGAGCACCGCTTCGTGGTAGCGGCCAAGGCTGAACCGGTCGCCCTGCTCGCGCTCGACCGCCTGGCGGACCCGGTACATCGCCATGCGGCCGACAAAGTAGGTCGAGAGCTGCACCGAGCTTTGCTTCGCCCGGATGATCTTGAGCCGGGCCTCGCCCTCCGACTGGAACGCGCGCCGCACCAGGAAATCCAGCGCCTCGGCATCGGTCATCGCCGTGCAGTGCATCTGGTGGTCGAGGATCGTGTTGGCCACGGCGCGCAGGTAGAACTTGAGCTGGGAGAGCCGCAACGCCAGGTTGCCGTCGCCGTAGCCCTGATCGAGCATCGTCTGCTCGCCATACACGGCCCAGCCTTCGATATAAACGCCCGATTGCAGCACCCGCCGGATCGGCGACGGCTGCCGGTTGGCATATTCCAGTTGCACGTAATGTCCCGGGTAAGCCTCGTGAATGGTCAGGATTTGCAGCATGTGGGCGTTGTATTCCTCGAGGTAGCTGCGCACCCGGGCCGCATCCCAATCCTTTGGCGGCGGACTCACCGCGTAATAGCCGGCGGCCTTGGGGTCCAGCGGTGGCGGCGCGTTCATGAAGGCCGTGGAATTGCCGCGCTGAAACTCGGGCATCTCGACCACCTGGCACAGGTCGGGGTCGGGCAGGCGCAGGATGTCGTTGGCGGTGATGAAGCGCTTGATGTTGTCCACGTCGGTCCTCACGTCGCTCACCAGATTCGCGGCCTCGCCGTGCTCCTGGCCGATGCGCGCCAGCACCTGCTGGATCGTGGACCGGCGGCCGTCGGCGTCATCCGGCGGCACGGGCTTGCCAGGAAAATAATGGCTCCAAAGCTGCCGCGCGATGACCCACATCTCACGTTCGACGCGATCGAACTCCGTCCGCGCGTCGGCCAGCACCTGGTCGGCGTTCAAACCGGCATCCAGTTCCAATTCCAGTTTCTTGTAGAATTTAGCCCGGCCGAGCCGCCACTCGCCGTGGGCGCGGGGGCGGAGGTCCTGTTCGAGAAAAGCCTGATATTCCTTCAGAACGGCGGCCGTTTGGCTGGCCGCCACCTTGAGCGCGTCGAGTTGGGCGGTGTCGCCCGCCAGATCGAAGATTTCCTTTTCGTAAAAGGCAATGGCGCCGCGGTTCTGCTGGATCGCCGTTTCGAGATGCTGGCGCGGCGGGTTGCGCAGGTTCTCCCGCGCGGCCGCCACCACCCGCGGGATCAGCGCCATGCGCGCCAGGCAGCTCGCCACGTTGGTTTCCTTCGGCAGCGAGGATTGCGCGAGCAGCAAATAGACGCTCTCGCTGAGATAGCCGCCGTAGGTCCGCGGGTCCTGCTCGAATGGCCGGGTGTTTTCCTCCAGCCAGAGCGAGCGGATGAGGTCGTGCTGGAGAATCTCGAAGTCAACCTGCGCCGGCCGGCTCAGTTGCCGGTAGGGCACCTCGCGCGGCAGTTCGGCGAGGGTTCGGCGCAGGCGCGCCTGCCAGGCCGCGCGAGCCGCCCGCGACAGGTCCTCGATCTGGCGGTCGAAGCGGTGGTCGCCCAGCCGCGTGGCCTCGACCGGGTGCTCGCGGCAATAGTCCTCGAAGTAGCGGCCGAAGAAAGCATTGAGCTTCGCGTCGGCATCCGGGGCCGCGGGCGCAGCCAAGGCGGACAAAACGAGCAGCGGCATCATCGCCGCGATCAGCCAGATGAACGAACGTGTTTTCATAATCAAGCAGCCCCGGCAACCCCGGCGCCAAGCGGCCGCAGCATAAGCCGGCCCCCCCGGGAAGCAATCGCATTGGCGGGCGGCGACGGCGGATGTTGTAAGGCGGGTCAATGAAAATGCACTTGATCTTGCCGGCGAACTCCTGTTCGAGCGCTTTGAGGGCGAGCAGATTGTCGCCGAAAATAAGACGGTTATCAAACTGGTCGTGATCCGTCATCCAGTGCGCCGCGTGATACGACTTCGCCGGGTCTTCCAGCAAAATGCGCGGCTCAAGCCTGGGCCGGTTCTCTTTCCCAATCCACGTCAGTTCCAGTTTTTGTTTCTTCGAGACGCTCATCAAGTTGTAGCCGGTGTTTGAGGCGTTTGGTAGTCTGGACTCGCGGCTGTCGCTGCCGTCCGAAGGCAGCTTTTCTTCCAAGTGACCGCAGCACTCTTCTGAATGATTTGCTTCAAACTCGCCGGAACGACGGGAGGGGTCTTCGACGTTAGCTTCCGGGCGATATATCGGGCGATCAGCGGTTTACCGGTATCGTCACTTAAGCCGAGTTCATTTCTGGCCGCAGCCGTCAGGGCATCGACATCTGGAAGTTCTCCTCGCAAATCTGTTTCCCATTTCTTTTGAAAGCACGCCACGCCGGCTGCCACAAGGAGTGCCTTCGGCTCGTTTGGGGGCTCGCCTCCCAATGCAAGAAGCTCCTTTGATTTTTCGATGATGTTCTTGTCCGCGTTTCCACTGTCGAAATCCAGAAGCAGGTAACAGGGAATGTGCAACTCATTGAAAATTCTGAACAGCCGATCCATCGCCCCTTTGCCGCCACACTCAACGACGCTGATATTTTGTGGATCAAAGGCGCAGTCCGCAACCGCATCCGCGTAGATCGGGAGGCTGTATTCCTCAGTAAGGCCCTCGACCAAGATAATCTTGGAAGCAAAGAAGCCTTCGTTGCGGCGCGGATTGTATGCGTGTGAATAACGGTCACGCAGGGACTCCGGAGTGACCTTGCTTTTGAGCTTCGGAAATCGAACCTCCAAATCCTCGATCATTTTCGCCATCGGCAACTGCCACGCCTCGCTCTGCGTGAGCTTTTTCCCATCCGCCTTTTCGACACGGCATTCCAGTCTGATGATTTCGTCAAAGTAGGCCACATCGACCAGCAGGGAGGAATGTGTCGAAAACACAACCTGGTCGCCCCCTCCGGCAATTTTTCGGAATACACGACGAATCGTCCGTTGCGCTTGCGGGTGCATGTAGAGTTCCGGCTCTTCAACGGCGAGGATGAGACTCCGCTTTTTGCCCTCTGGTGAGGATGTCATGAACTCGGCGTAACGCCTGAGAATTGTGAAGATGACCGCTCGTTGCAGTCCGTGCCCCTTGTTCTCAACCGCGTTTCTGAATCCGTCATCAATGAAGAGCTTTGGCGCGCTCAAGAGAGCCTCCAAAGTCGGCGTTTGAAATTCGATTTCCAAATCGCATCCGACAAAAACGTCGCCCAACAGCTTGTTCAATCGGTTTTCTGTATCGGCAATCAAGGGGACTCGCTCCACTCCACCAAGCCTGTTCATTTGCTTGGAGACTTCTGCAAGAATGCCTTCAATCTTGGCTTTCTTGTCTACAGCGACCGTATCCAGAATTGCGAAGAGGAGTTTTCCGAACGGACTGGACTTTGTGCCCTTGGATTCTTCAGTAACGTCTCGAACAGCGGGAACAAGAATGAAGAATGGGAGCGTTCCCTTCAGGACGTTGGCGTAGCCTTTCGGGTTGTCTATCCATGCATCATCCATCGGGATGCTCGCTGCATTGGCGGCCATGAACTGCTTTGCTTTTTCCTTCCAATCCCCTACGGTCGGCTTTTTGGCAACTCCCGCCCAGGAATCTGCAAACGAAACGCCGTTGATTACGAGCTGATCCTTTGTTTTCCACCACTCGGCGACGCTCTCTCCGCTGATCTTGGATTCCTGAAGCCACTCCACTTTTGGAGTCGGTTGCTTGTAATGTTGACTGATATTGATCTTTTCTTCGTCATCATCCGCATTGGATTCACCGGTTTTCGCACCCATCCTTGCAGAGCGGGCCATGTGGAATGTCCCATCGGTTTTTAGACATCCAGCGAGCGCTTCGTTTTCCTTTTCCGTGAGACCCGCGAAGATGGCTTCCACCCGGATTTCCAAGGTCGTATCCTTGTTCCAAAAAGATTCGTCGTTCAAGGCCTTTGTGCTCGGATTGAAAAGGAAGTCCAAAGCTCGAAGCACCGCCGACTTGCCGGCGTTATTTGCTCCGACGAGTGCGTGCATGTCGCCAATTTGCAAGGTCACGTCCCGACAAGGGCGGAAGTTTTGAATGTGAACTTGTGTCAGCTTCATTGTTTACCTCCGACTTCCTTCACATCTTCCAACGCTTTCAATTCCAGCCCTTCGATTTCCTGAATGGTTTTACCGGCGATGCCTTGGAGGTCGCCATACATGCCAACGGTTGATTGCATGACGCGCTCGATTTGTTCGTCGCGCTTGGCCCACTGTTTCATGATGACTTTTCTTTCTTTGTCCAAGTCTTCTTTCATTGCGCTAAACGCTTCAACAATGGCTTGAACCCGCAGACGGAATCGCGGGCCGGTCAAATACTGGTAAACCAATTCCGTTTTGGTTTGCTGGCCTTCACTCGCCTGCCGGGCGGAATTGACTTCGATGAGGGTCTGCCGCAAGGAAAGAGTCACCGGCAAGATAGCGCGCGGATGCGTAATCCAAATTCCATCAATCTGGTCAAAAGTGTCCACGCCTTTAGGCAGCACGCCGCTGACCAACACAGCAATCTCAGCTTTGGCCACCCGCTGGTCTTCTCGAAGCTTTGCAAGCCACCCATCGCTCCAGTTTTTGGTTCGCTTCGTTTCCCAAAGAATAGTCCCGCATACAACGCCGCTTGGCAGTACGACTCGCTGGAGGATGTCGCCGCCGTGCTCGCCTTTGGGTACCGGTTCGATGCGGTCGTGGGGAAATTTGGCGGCGAGCAGGGACTCCAGTTGCAGTTCCAGCACTTCGCCTTGGAGTTGCTGGGAGCCTTGCTCAGATTTGCGCTTTAGTTCTTCGATCTTCTGCTGCATCGAGGCGATGGTCTGTTCCTTCTCCGCGATCTTGAGGTTGAGTTCTCCCTCTACTTCTTTGCGCGCTTTCCCGCGAGTTTCTTCGAGCGCATCTTGAACCCGAGTTTGGACGGTCAGTTCCAGTTCGCGCTTCGCGTCGTCAAGTTCGCGCTGCTTTTTGAGGAGCTCGGCTGGGGCGTTTTGGGCCGCGGCGAGCTTCTCGTCGCGTTGTTTCAGGATTTCCTGGAGGTCGGCGACCTCCCTCGCCTTTTGATTGATGTCCGCAGCCAGGGCGATTCTGGCCTTCTTTGATTCGTTGGCGGCGATTGTTTCGCGTTCCTGGTTCATCTTTTCCGTGACTCGTTGCTCAAGAGCGCTCTGCTCCTTCAAAAGCGACGCCTCGCGATCTTTGATGTCTCGTTCGCGTTTATTGAGGTCCCCGATCTGCTCCTCCATTTTAGCGATGGTCCGATCTTTCTCGCTCACCTGGAGGGATAGCCGCTCTTCCGCCTCTTTTCTGGCCCCGTCGCGAGCGGCGGCAACCGATTCCTGAATGCGTTTCTCGATGGTCAGTTCCATTTCTCGCTTGGCATCGTCCAGTTCCCGTTGCTTACGAATGAGGTCGCCTTGCGCCTTCTGTGCCTGCGCCAGCTTCTCATCGCGTTGCTTGAGCACCTCTTGAAGTTCGGCGATTTCGGTGGTCTTCTGAGTTAGATCGGCGCCGAGAGCGACTTTTGCCTTTCTGGCTTCGTCGGCGCTGATCTTTGCCCGTTCGCCCTTGAGCCTCTCCTCGACCTGGTTTTCGAGGTCCTCTTTTGCTTTCGAGAGTGCCGCCTCCCTGTCCCGGACTGATTTTTCGCGGCTGGTGATATCGAGGTCTTTTTGGGAGAGTCGCTTTTCGTATTCCTGACGGGTTGCTTCGATGAGCGGCGCGGCCAAGGATTCGTTTAGCTTGATCTCATTTTTGCACTTCGGACAAATGATGGTTGGTTCCGCCATAGGAGCCTTTCAGCTTATTCGGTTATCAAACGGTCGTGATCCGTCACCCGGTGCCCGCGTGGTACGACTTCTCCGTATCTCTCAGCAAAATGCGCGGCCCAAGCCGAGGCCGGTTCTCCTTCCCAATCCACGTCGGTTCCAGTTTTTTGCTTTTTGGACATTCGGATAGGAAAGATTACTCGGCCAGCCATTCACCTGGAGGCCAGGCGGGGAGCGGTTGTCGAAGTTGTACGAGCACTTCGCCGACAACTTTCACAAGCTTGCGGAAGGAGCGGTTGCGCCGGTGGGCCAAGCCCATGTCGAATGCCGCACTCATGGCGGGTTGGTCGCCCGTTTCGGAATACGCCCGGTCTGGAGGCATGAATTCTTCAAGCGCGCCCTTGGCGTCGCGTCTGGATTCGGGATTCGCCGGGCCAGTGGCGTTTCTGGGAATGCCATACTGCCCGCGAAGAGATTCGAGCGCCGCCAGAAACCAGGTTTCGTATTCCCGGTAAGCGATGGCGACATCACACGGCTTTCCGGCGGCGGCTTTGCGCGCCCAGGCCCGGACTTTGGCGGCCAGTTCCTTGGGACAGTCGTCCTCGCCGTCGAACAAGATGACGACCGCCGCGCAGTCGGGTTGAAGGAATGCAAGTTGCACGCCGTCCTGAATCCCTTTCTCACTGCGCAGTTGAGATTGCGTACGGCGGATGGGGCGACCCACTTCGATGGCGTGGCACTGCGCTTCCGCGAATAGTCGGCGGAGCAGAACCGGTGCGGCTGCTACTTCGCCGTGGCCTTCGACAATCGGATAGAGCTTCATACGAGCGCTTCGAAGAGATTCCCGTCACGAAGGTCGTTGTCGCCGACGAAGAGTTCTTCCGCATGCAAGGCGTTCGAACGCAGCAACTCGCCAGCTCCCATGAGATGTTGACGCATGGCTTCGCGAGTGGCCTCGGACGGCCGCAACAGGTGTGACGCCCCTTCCTGCCAGTCGACGATTCGCAGATTGTTGTCGGTGATCCATTCGGCATCCAGCAGTTCCGGGCTGTGCGTGGTCACGACAACCTGCATCGTTTTTGACGCCTTGCGGATGAGGTCCAGAATCGCACCGAGCGCGCCAGGATGAATGGTGGCTTCCGGCTCCTCAATCACAAGAACGCTGGGGCTGGGTTTTTGAAATACCGCCATGATTAAACCCAGCGAGCGGAGCGTGCCATCGGACATATTGAAGGCGTCGAAGGTCAGTTTCTTCTTCTCGCCCCATTCCTGCGAGAAACTCATGGACAGTTTGTTGCCATGCTTCTTGGGAGAAACGGCATTGGTGGCCGGGACAATGGATTCGAGGATGCGGTTGATCTCGGCCTTGGTCGCGCTGGCACCTTCGCCGCGCAGCAACTCCTGAAGGACACTGGCCGCGTTGCTGCCGTCAGGCTTGAGGGCGACACCGCTGTCCGGATCCTGCATTTCCCGAAGTGTGGCGGGCTGGATGGAATAGACGCGCATGGCTCCCAGCACGCGGAAGATGGGGGCGAACCGTTCGTCACCACCCACCAGCGGCATGGCCAGGGCGGATGGTTCCAGCGCGGGCGTCAGACCCTTCACATTGCTTTTCCAAGTGTCCTCCCGGTCGAACCACCAGCGCGCCCCGTCCTTTTTGCGCACGAGGCATTGTTCACGCACAATGCGGTAACCATAGTTGGGCAGCGCCTTGACTTCGAAGGCGAACCGCCCGCCTTCGAGGCCGTTGACCGGACCAAACTCGAAAGCCAGGCCAAGATTGGGCGGGAAACTTTGTTGCCCCGAACTTCGGTTGCGCACCGCCCCAATGCCCCCGCGCCTGTCGAACACCGCCTGGAGCGGGGAGGCCATCGCTTCAGAAACAAAACCGAACACGTCGGCCAGGTTGCTTTTTCCGGAGCCGTTGCGGCCCACGACAAAGAGCGGGTTGTCAAAAGCGAGTGTCGCCGTCCGAAAGCTCCGGAATCGCTTGATGATAATCTTGGTGATGGGTGCTGATTTCATATTAAAGTCTCAACGCTTGGGTTGAAGGTTAGGGTATCTGGTCATTTCAAGCCAGCCTCCAGCGCAGGGTGAAAAGGGATTCAAGTTCGACGCGCTGCGTCAGCTTCCCCTCGATGTTGGCAATCAGGTCTTCCCGCTGTTTGTCCACTTTATCCTGCGCGTCGAAAAGCGAACGGCGTCTGTCATTGCGCTGCGCCTCCAGAGCTTTGATCTGCTTTTGTCCCGCCAGCTTTTCCTCCAGCGTCAAAGCGATGGTGGCTGCGCGTCGGGCTTCCTTGATCTGGCGGTCAAGGTCCTTGAGTTCGCGCTCCAAGCCGAGCTTCAAATCATCCGCCCAGCCTTCCAGTTTGTCCGTCTCGGCCTCGAAGAAGCGGGCATTACGTTCGGAAATGTTGCGCTGGGTCTCGGCCTTGCGTTTCTCAACCAGAACATTGAGTTGATCGTCTGGCGGCTTGCCGTCGAGCGGGCCAACCACCTTGCCGGGGAGCGTGAGCATCCGGGCTGCGGTTTCCTCGTCCAGCACCGCATCGGTATCGGTCGTTGCAGCAAGAAAAAGATAATCCTCCTGCTGGTCAAGCGACTCAACGCTGAAAAGTGAAACCATCAGCCATCCCGACTGTTCGCGCCAATCTTCCAGGGTGGAAATGATGCCTTCGTGTTCCTCGTATGAAAACCGGACTTCGGCAGGCGCGAGTTCGCGGTTTTTCGTCTGTGCAACAATCGCCTCCGCCAGCGGATGCGCGAGACGGTAAAGGTGCGCTTCGCCGGAGCGGCGCGGCAGTTCGTAGAGTCCGAGCGGGATGTCGCCGGGAAACGGACAAGTGTTCAAGCGGAAAGATGAGTCGTCAACAAACTCGGCATGGCTGTTTAGCTCGTGCCGGGTCAGTTGCATGAGCAAACGCTCATAACGATTCAGGAACGCCTTGGAAGTTTCATCGCTGACCTTGAGCTTTTCGCGGACTTCGTCGTCGAAGTTTTCCAGCAACTTGCGGCGGGTCTGCGTCATCGCGTTGTTGATCTCCAAGCTCAATTCAAGCTGAAGTTTGTCGAAGGCGACCTTGATTTCCTCGTGCTTGCGGCAGCGCTGGTAGATGTCGTTGATGCGCTTCTCGAAATCCACGCCACTTTCAATCGCGCCCAGCACTTCGTCACTCGCGCCAAAGACGCCCTCGAACAACTGGAATTTTTCTGACAGCAATTCATACACGCGCTGGTCGGCGGCGTTTTTGCGATTGAGGAAGTTTACCACCACCACGTCATGTTTCTGCGCGTAGCGGTGGCAGCGGCCAATGCGCTGCTCGATGCGCTGCGGATTCCACGGCAGATCGTAATTCACCACGAGCGAACAAAACTGGAGATTGATACCCTCGGCGCCCGCTTCGGTGGCAATCATGATGCGGCCCTCATCGCGGAAATAATCCACCAGCGCCGAGCGCATGTCCGCCGTTTTGGAACCAGACACCCGGTCTGTGCCTTGATGCTTCTCCTGCCACGTGGCATAAATCGCGCGCGAACGTTCGTCGGTGTTTGAACCGTTGAACAGGACGATTCCGTCCTTGAACGGACTGTCGGCCAAAACGCGCAGCAGGTAATTCTGTGTGCGGCGCGATTCGGTGAAGACGATGGCCTTTTCCGCCGCGCCGAGTTCGGCAGTTTTCTTGAAGGCGATTGCCAGCGCCTTGACCAGCGCCTTGCCCTTGGCGTTTTGCTCGATGGACGTGGCCAACTTGGCGAACTCGTCGAGATCGGCGATTTCGGCTTCGATGGCTGCGCGGCCTGCCTGCCGCGTCCGGCCCGCCTTTTTCTCCCGCTTGATCCATTCCCGCCCAAACCCAGTTTTCGACCAATGCTCGCGGGCGACTGCTTCATCGCGTGATTTCCATTCTTCGACAATGAGCGCGCACCTTGGTTTGTGCCGTCCAGTCCACTCAGCGGCCTGCCCAACGCGATGCTCATGCCAACGGCGGGGCATGTCATCAGTCTGGCCGATGTAGTGGCTGCCATCAGCGCATTCCAAAACGTAGGTCCAGAAAACTCCGGGCCGCGGCGCAGGCAGGTCGGCGTCGGAGATCGGTTCGGATGGTTCATCCTCGTCCCATTCCTCGGCAGTTTCGTTCAGCGCTTCGTAGTCTTTGTCGAGTTCCTCTTCGAGTGGTTCGACTGGCTCCTCTTTCTTGATCTTCGCCTTGAGCCGTTCCGAAATGGACGTGAGCGCCCCGGCGATGGCAAAGGTGGACGAGGCGAGCAGCTTCCGCAGCACCAGCGTCATGAGTGAACGCTGTCCGGAAGGAAGTGCTTGAAGGTTTTCGCGGCGGAGATATTCGGAAACGAGTTCGTAAAGGCGGTCTTCGCTCTCTTCCGGGGTGAACTCCTCCAGAATCGGATGCCGCTTCGTGAAGGGAACGTAAGCCGTGACCTGTCGGCGTAGCGTTCGATGGCAAATGGGTTTCAAGCGGCTCTTGAGGGTTTGGAAAACCTGGTCCTGGCTGAGATTGGCGAACTGTTCCCGGAAGCTCTTAAGGTCGCCAAAGGCGTGCTCATCAATGAAGCTGACCAAGCCAAAAAGTTCGAGCAGCGAGTTTTGCAGCGGCGTTGCCGTGAGGAGGAGTATAGGTACGTTTTTGAGCGCCTGTTTGAGCGTATTGGCGATGATGTTCGCGGGCTTATAGACATTGCGCAGCCGGTGCGCTTCATCAATGACGACGAGATTCCAAGGTGTGTTAGCAACGTCGGCAGCCTGCTTGCGCGCGAACTGGTAGGAGCAAATAAGGATGTGGTCCTTAAGCTCGAACGGACGGAAATTTCCCTGCCGGATCGCGGCGTTGTAAGACTTCGTTTCGAGAAGCTGGCAAGGCAGGAAGAATTCCTCCGCCAATTCCTGATACCACTGCTTGCGAAGATTGGACGGCACGATGATGAGAATCCGGCGCTTCCGCTCGGCCCATCGCTGCGAAATCACGATCCCCGCCTCAATGGTCTTGCCCAAGCCCACTTCATCCGCCAGCAGCGCGCCTTTGGAGAGCGGCGAATTGAAGGCGAACAGGGCAGCATCCACCTGGTGGGGATTCAAGTCCACCTGTGCCCCGGCCACCGCGCCAGCGAGCTTCTCCATGCTGTCCGACGAGCAGCGCTTCGTCAGTTCATGCGCGAAGTATTTCGCGTGGTAGTCGGTCAGGTTCACTCGAATTCTCCAGTTTCAGCCATGCGCATTGGCTGGCATCGTAGTCAGCGCGCGGCGGGTTGGAAAGAAGGGAGTTGCGTCCAGCGAGTCGGCGAACACGGCGGGCGGCTCGCCCGCGCGACCTTTCAGAGAATCTGCGTAAAACCTTGATTTCTTGAGAGTTGTCGCCAAAAACCCGGCTGTTTGCGGCCATTCCCCGGCTGCGGATGCCGGAAGAATCGGGCGCCCAAAGGCTGCGTTTTTCCCTGACGCGCAGCGGGGACGTGCTACGCTGCCGCCGCGCGTTCGCTGGCCGCATGGAAACCGGACTCGTCTTCAAACTCCAAAGGTACTCCGTCCAAGACGGACCCGGCATTCGCATGACCGTCTTTCTCAAGGGCTGCCCGCTCCACTGCGCCTGGTGCCACAATCCGGAGGGCCAGTCGGCCTGGCCGGAATTGCTGGTCCTCGAAAGCCGCTGCCTGGCCTGCTGCGAATGCCGGCACGCCCGGGAAGCAATCGCATTGCCGGGCGGCGAGGGCGGGCAGGGCACTCCACCTGGGAATTGCGAGTTTCGAGTTTCGAATGTCGAATTGGGAGGGTTCGTGGCATTCGCGTCTCGGCTCGCGGAGACGCTTCACCCGGAAATTGCGAGGTCCGAGCTTCGAGTGTCGAATTGGTGAGGATTCGTGAGATCGGAGTGCGAGGTTTGCCGCCCCCCTCCGCTGCGCGCTCAACTCTCAACCATGATCCATCAACCTGGTTGCGGCTCACGTCGAGCCGCTCGCGCCACCCACGCGGCCAAATCAGGACGTGGCCGACCCGACGGAAAACTTGACGGCGCGGCGGCACTCCGATACGAACGCCGCAAGCTTTATGCATGTCCAAAGAGTTCCTGCGGCCCCGGCCGTTCCGACCTGGCCACGCCGGGCCTGGCCCATCGGCCCCAGCCGGCCGCAGGGTGTTTGGAACAAGGTCACCTTCACCCGCACCCGGCGCGATTCCTAGCCGCCGGCAAACCCGCTTGACCGACCGGAAACATTGCAAACCATCATGAACACCAAACCACAGGGCATGTTCGTCCTGCCCGACGGCAGGAATGTGTTTTTCACCTTCTGCCTCGTCAGTTCGCTGTTTCTCCTCTGGGGATTCTGCAACGGGATGATTGACGTGATGGACAAGCACTTCCAGGAAGAGCTGCACCTGAGCCTTTCGCAATCGGCCTGGGTGCAATTCGCGCACTGGATGGGCTATTTCCTCATGTCGCTGCCGGCGGGATGGCTGGCGACGCGCCTGGGCTACAAAGGCGGCATCATTGCCGGCCTGCTCCTGGTCGCGGTGGGTGGGTTCTGGTTCATCCCCGCCACCAAGATCGCCGCCTTCTGGGCCTTCCTGCTCGGCGTCTGCGTCGTCGCCTCGGGCCTGACGTTCCTGGAAACAGTGGCCAATCCTTACACCACCGTGCTTGGGCCGTCGCGCTACGCCGCCACGCGCATCAACACCGCCCAATCCTGCAACGGTGTGGGCTGGATCCTCGGCCCCATGGCCGGCACCCTTTTCTTCTACGGCAAGGACACCTCCGGCCACAGCACCGGCTCGCAGACCCTCTGGATTCCCTACGCGGGCGTGGCGGTGGCAGTGCTCATCCTGGCGGTGATGTTCTTCTTTGCTCCCGTGCCTGACGTCAAGGCCGAGGACGATTACAACATCGAGGGCCAGGATGACAGTGTCCCGGAAGCCGGCGCCCAGGCGGTGCGGAAGGTAAACCGCGGCCTCAGCTACGGTTTGCTGCTGGGCAACATCGTCGCCCTCCTCAGCGTGTTCAACATGATCGCGTGGCTGGTGCTCAACTCGCTCGGCGCCGGCCCGCATTTGGTCGGGTTCGCGTCGGCGCTGCCGCACCCCGGCAAAATGGCCATCACGGGTGAGACTGCCGTTTTGATGACGCTCATCGTCGCCGACTGCGTGGCCGTTGTGCTCGCCGCCCTCTGGCTGATCGGCTTCACCAAACGCCTTACCCACCACAGCATTTGGTCCCACGAGCACTTCTCCGGCGCCACCCTGGCTCAATTCCTGTATGTCGCGGCCCAATGCGGCATCTTCAGCTTCTTCATCAACTATATCACCTCCGAGCCTCCCTCCCTGCCCTCTTCTTGGATGAACGGAGGCGTCGGCAAATGGATTGAAGTCAGGACCACCCTGGCCGGCTCCGACTTCAAGGACGTCTCCTCCCTCGCCGCCAAGCTGCATGACAAGGCGGATCCTCTCTCGGCTTACCTCGCCTCCAACCTCTCCGAGGCCACCGTGCAAACCCTCGCCCATTACAAGCAAGGCCTCTCCAGCGACACCTCCGCCCGCGTCGCCATCATGCAGGACCTCAACAGCCTCATCCTCAAGACCAACATCTACAGCCCCGAACGCTTCGCGGGCGTCACCTTGCAGGACGCCACGAAGCAACTGCTGGCCCAGGAAGCGAAGGGCCGCAACGAGCCGCGCCTCAACCGCCTGCTGCTGGCCGATGCCTATCCCAACGAGCTGACCTTCCACGACGGCATCGTCAGCGTCACCAACAAGTTCGCTGCCACGTTGGCCTCAGTGGCGTTCGGGTGGTTCCTGCTCGGCCGGGTCACCGGTGCCGCCCTGCTGCGGCGCGCCTCCGCGCACAAGATTGTCGGCCTTTACTCGATGCTGAACGTGCTGGTGTGCTTCCTGATCTTCCTCAAGCTGGGCTGGCTCTCGGTGTTCTGCGTGTTCCTGAGCTACTTCCTCATGTCCATCTCGTTCCCCACCATCTTTGCCTTGGGCATCTTTGGCCTGGGAGCCCGCGCCAAGGGCGCCTCCGCGTTCATTGTCATGGGCATTGTGGGCGGCGCTCTACTGCCCAAGGTGATGGGCGCCGTGGCCGACCATTACGACATGTCGCGCGGCTTCATCGTGCCGATGATCTGCTTTGTGCTCATCGCGTTTTACGGCTACGGCTGGCCCAAGTTGAGCCGCGCCGAATCGCTCAGCGGCGTGAAGCCCGCCGGCGGTCACTAATTCGTGCCGACAGGCGCCAGGAACCGCCTGAACCGTTTCGATTGGCGCTCCTCCAGCCGTTCGTCCGGTTGGCGCACCACGAAGGCCGCCGCGCCCGGTTCGGCCTCGACCACCCGCAACCCGGCCGCGGGTCCGAGCACGCTGATCACCTTGCACAGCGCGTCCGCCACCATGCCGGTCGGCGCAATCGTGGTCACCAGGCTGTGATCGGTCAGGCCGATGCCGGTGCGCGGGTCCACGATGTGCGAGTAACGCCGGCCGTCAATTTCGAGCCGCTGGAACAGGTCGCCGGACGTGCTCACCGCCCGGCGGCGCAGCAGGACAAAGCGTGCCGGCGGCGCGTTGGTCACGTCAATCGGCGCCACCTCCACCCGCCAGCCGGGCTTGCCCGGTGGCGCCTCGCCGACGGCGATGTCGCCGGCCGCCGCCACCAGGACACGATCATAACCCCGTCGTTGCAGGGTATTCAGCGCCTCCTGCGCGGCGTAGCCCTTCGCGATCCCGCCCAGGTCGAGCCGCATGTTCGGCGCCACCAGCCGGACCGAATGCCGGGGCGCGTCGAGTTCGACCAGTTCGTAGCCGACGGATTGCCGGGCTCGCGCGAGCCAGGCCACGCTGGGCAACTGGTGTTCGCGGCGCGCCCGCCGCCAGAGGTTCACGTACGGGCCCACCGTGATGTCGAACGCGCCCCCGCTCCGCCGGGCGAACTCCTGGGCGCAGACCAGCACCCGCCACAAATCGTCGCTCACCCGCACCCACCGGCCCGTGCCCGACGACCGCGACAGCCGGCTCAACTCGCTGTCGTCATCATAATCGCTCATGATGCCGTTCAGTTCGCCGACGCGGGCGAACGCCGCGTCCGCCGCCACCCGGGCTGCCGCCGCATTCGTCGCGTAGAGGACGATGCGAAACGGGACGCCCATCTGCGGTGAGGTGAATTCGCAACGTTGCAGCGCGACCGGCGGCACGGAGCGACAGGCCGTCCCGCCGCCCAGGAGCAGCGCGGCCAGAAACCCGGCGCCAACGGTGAGCAGCGGCCAAGGACGCATGAGCCAGTCTAGGCGCGGGAACTGCGGCGCGTCCAGCGGTTGTCGGCCTGAGCAGTGTCCTGATGGTGGGTCGTGGACCGCTGGGCCACGACATCCCCCCGCCGCCCAGCGGTCGGCGGGCCACCTCGAGCCGGCTCGTCTGGAGCCTCGCCCAGATTGAGACAGTACCAAACCGGTCCCGTTTCACGCCGCCGGCTGCGGCAGGAGCGTCAGCAGCATCGCCAACCGCTCCGTTGCTTTCACGGCGTGCGGCGCGCCCGGCGGCAAGTGGACCAGGTCGCCGGTCTTCAAGGCGTGTGCTTTGCCCGCCGCCGAGAATTCGCACGCGCCGGAAAGAATCTGCACCAGGGCGCGGTGCGGCGAGGTGTGCTCCGTCAGCTCCTGCCCGGCGTCGAAGCCAAACAGCACCACCCGCACTGTTGGCGTCTTGAGCAGCGTGCGGCTGACGATGCCATTCGCGGCAAACTGGGTTTCGTCGGCCAGCGACAGGACGCCCGGCTGATCGGGGCCAATGATCGGTTTTTCACTCATGACGTTAGTTTACACCCGGCCTCGACGCTGCGCCTTGATGAAAGTCAACCAGTCGAGGGCCTTGGGCAGTGGCCCCATTTGACGTCTCCAGGAGCGCGGCTGTGCGCGAAGCGTCAGCCGCAGCCGGCTGGGAACGCTGCGGCTGGTCTCCGACACAGCCGCGGTCCGTACAAATCCGCACACTGCCGCCAGCCTTGCGCGAGCTTGCTTTCTGCGGCGGAATCGTTACGCAGGAGGCGTGCAAAATCACCTCAAGTGGCATTCCGGGTTGCGCGTTCTGGTCTCGCTCGCCGCGACCAGCCTGGTGCCATGCCTGTCCGCGGCAACATTGCCAACCGTGCTTGAAACCGCGGCCCTGCGCTTTCAAATCGCACCCGACACCGGCGCCTACCAAATCACCGACAAGCGCGCCGGCGTGACCTGGCGCTCCCATCCGGGCGAGCCGCGCTTCGGCAGCGCCACGATTGCCGCAAACAAGGTCACCCTCGGCCAGTGCGACGTCACCCGCTCGGGCAACAGCCTCAAGGCCGTGTTCCACCCGCTCACGAATCAGCCGCAAGCCGTCCTGCTGGTGACCGTGAGCCTGCCGGGCAACGACACGCTCGAGTTCGCCTGGTCCGCCGACGCGGGCCTCGCGGTCCAATCCGTGCGGTTGCTCGACGAGGCGCTCTGGGTGACCGCCGCGGACGGCGGCTCCGTGGTGGTGCCGGTCCGTGAAGGACTGCTCATTCCGGCCGACAGCGGCCTCGCCTTCGAGCACGACTTCGACACGTTCAGCTACGAAGGCTGCCACATGGCCATGCTGGGTCTGGTGAAGGCCGGGGGGGCGGCGCTCGTCACCTGGCGGGACCCCTACACGCTTGCGAAAGTCCGGAGCACCCTCGCGGATGGCCGCGGCAACGCCAACCGGCAGACGCTGGCGCCGTCGCTCGTGTTGAGCCACTCAGCGCGCTCGTTCCGCGTGCAGTTCCTCGGGCACGGCGATTTCGTCACCATCGGCCAGGCCTACCGCCGGGTGGCCAAGGAGGAAGGCTGGCTGGTGTCGTGGAGCCAGAAGCTCGCCGGGCACCCGGAACGGGCGAAGCTGTTCGGCGCCGTCAACTACAAACTCTGGAGCGCGCTGGACCGGCAGATGAACCGGGACAGCACGCGGGAAGAGCGCGCCACCGTGAACTGGACCTTCGACGAGGCGGCGCAGGTGGCAGAACACCTGCAGCGGGACCTCCATTTGGACAAGGTCCTGTTCCTGATGGGCGGCTGGATTCACCGCGGCTACGACAACCAGCATCCGGACATTTTGCCCGCGGCGCCGGAATGTGGCGGCGACGCTGCCCTGGCCGATTGTGCGCGCCGGGTCCGCAACCTCGGCTACCTGTTCGGCCTGCATGACAATTACCAGGACATCTATCGCGATTCGCCGTCGTGGAATGAGGACCTGATCATGAAGCATCCCAATGGCACGCTCGTCGCGGGCGGCCAGTGGGCGGGCGGGCAGGCCTATGTGACGTGCTCGCTGAAGGCGCTTGAACTGGCCCGGCGCCCGCAGAACCTGACCGCAGTCCGCCGGTTGACGGGCGCCGATGCCTACTTCATTGACACGACTTATGCCGCCGGACTCCAGGAGTGCTTCGATCCGAAGCATCCATTGACCCGCGCCGACGACATGCACTGGAAGCAGGGTCTTTCCGATTATGCCCGCGGCGTGTTCGGCATCTTCGGCAGCGAATGCGGACGCGAATGGGCCATTCCCCACAGCGATTTCTTCGAGGGCTACACTGGCGTGAGCGGCAACTATTACGCCAACGCGAACCTGCCGCGCGAGGTCGGCGGTGCCGTCGTGCCGCTCTTTGAGGTGGTTTACCGCGACTGCATCGCCGCCTACGGCAAATACGGCTATGACCCGGCCCAGGCGGCGGAATACGTCCTGCACCATATCGCCATCGGCCGCCCCCTGAATTATCACAGCATTCCACCGCACCTGTATTGGAAATCCGTGCCCGCCGAACCGACGAAACTCGGGGTGCGCCCGCGCCCGCCGGAACTCGACCAGTTCGGTCCGCGGCAGGCCCTGCTGAGCGTGCAGTGGGATGTGGACAAGGCGCCGCGCGAGGATTGGGAAGTGTTCGTCCACTTCACCGATGAGCGCGGCAACATCCTCTTCCAGGCCGATCACACGCCCGCCACCCCGACGTCCGAGTGGCACATGCGGCGGATGCAGTCGCAATTGGTTGTGCTCACCGTTCCACCCGAGATCAAAACCAATTGCGACATCCGCGTCGGTTTCTTCCGCAAGAGCAACCTGCGGCGCGCCCTGCTGGCCGGGGAGGACGACGGCGAACGGAGCTATCGCGTCGGTCGGCTGATTGTCAACGGTGACTTGCTCGATCTCGAACCGGCCGCCGGCCCGGGCGCTCTGCCGCGTGACCCGGGAGTCTTTGTCCGGGCGGATCACGGTTGGGCCGAGGGCCTCCACCCGCTGGACCGGTTCGTCAAAAATACCTGCGAGATTCTTTCGCCCCTCAACGAACTGACGGCCCGGACCACGTTGACCGAACACGCCTTCCTGACCCCCGACCGCCACACCCAGCGCTCGGTGTTTGGCGCGGGCGCCGACGCGGTGCAGGTGATCGTCAACGGCGGGCGAGCCGACCTCTTCGGTCGCTCGCGTTTCGGCGGCGACGTGGTGCTGCCGCCCTTCGGCTTCCTGATCGAAGGTCCGACCTTCGTTGCCTTTCACGCCACGGCCTGGAACGGCCAGCACTTCCGCGGGCCGGTGCTGTTCACCCTGCGCAGCCTCGACGGCAGACCGATTGACCGATCACGGCGGGTCCGCGTTTTCCACGGCTTCGGCGAAGGGACGCTGAAGGTGGGAAACGTCACGGTGGCGAGCACGAAGGAAACTGTAATCACGCCCGGGCGTTGAAGTGCTGGCCGGCTGCCGCGCTCAGGATTTCAGCCCGCTGAGGTCCACGGCGAGGCGTTTATTTTCCTTGATGAGTTCATCCATCGTCAGGCGGGTGTGCCGCGCCGCCGCCTCGCGGCCCAGGATGCAGGTCAGGACGCCATCCACGGCCCGCGAGGCGGTGGCATTTTCGAACTGGCCCTCGGTGACGTTCCGATAAAAGGCCGCGATGTTGCGAACCGCGCCGGCCTCGTAGAGGTTGTCCACCGAGCCGCTGTAGGCGTCGTCGAAGCCCCGGAACTCCGCCTTGCCCCAGTAGTTGATGACGGCATGACCCGTCCGGCCAAAAACGCGACAGCTCAACTCGCCGGTCGCCTGGTTGGCCAGGCCCAGGCCGAAATGCGAATGCACCAGGCCGTCGGCATACTCGAACACCACCGAGCACACATCCCGACTATCGCCATGCGGATTCGCCCGGCCGATGCGTGAACCGCCCATCGCCGCCACCGGCCGCTGACCGGCCGCCCAGATCGCGGCGTCAATCGCGTGAATGTCATAGTTGCCGATGTAATCGCAACCGAGGGCGACATCGTTCACCCAGACGAGGCCGCGCAAGCGGCTCTCAAGGGTCGCCGTGAGTGGCGGGTCGGCGAAGCCGCCGCAGATGCCGGTGGTCTGCAATTCCTGGAGCGGACCAAAGCCGGCGCCGCGAATCCGTTTGAGCACCTCGTTGTTCACCGGGTCGGTGGGCATCTGATAATCCACCCGGAAACAGCGCGAAGCCGCCGTCGCCTGTCGGGCCGCCGCCAGGATTCCGAGGCTGCCCGGCACATCCACCGCGACCGGCTTGGCCATATAGACGTGGAGGCCCGCGGCGACCGCCGCCGCCGCGTGCTCCGGCATGAAATAAGGCGGCGCTTCGATCGCCACCGCTTCCACCCCGCAAGCGATCAATCGCTGGTAGCCCGACAGAGTGGAAAACCGGCGCGCGGGATCAACCCCCAGCGCCTCGCCGCATGCGTTGGCCACCTCTGGAAAATAGTCCGCCACGGCAAACACCTCATAGCCGCCATGCTGCTGGAAGAGCTTGGCGATCCAGCTTCCGCGTCCGCCGTTGCCGATGACGCCCAGCTTGAGCTTGCGCTTGAATTCGGCCGGCGCCGTCTCCGCGGACCGGGCCGGCAACGCCCCGGCGATCGAGGCGGAAGCGGCGGCGACGAGCGTGCCGCCGAGAAACTGGCGGCGGCTCAGCGGCGTTCGTTGAGTCGGGTGGGAAAACGCGGAGTGGACGGCATGACGATTCATAAGCGGATGCCGGCATTTCTACGCCAGCCGCATAGGGATTCAAGCCGCCAGTTGCGTTGCGGCCCGGTGCAGGCCACCTCAGACGGGGGGCTGAATGGCGCGGGCGCGGAGTTTCTGCACCAGGGCGCGACGGGCCTCGACCCGCAGCCTTGCGTTCTCATGACGACGGAGTTCGTCGGGCGTCTCCGGCCGCAACGGCGGGATGGGCGTCGGCCGTTTGTTCGCGTCAATCCCCACCAAGGTGAGATAGGCGGTCGTGGCGCGGACAGTCTCGCCCGTGTGCGGATTCTCCTTCGTCACCAGGACGCCGACTTCCATCGAAGTGTAGCCAACGTAATTGACCGAAGCCTTCAGCACCACGTGGTCGCCGATGTAGATCGGCGCCAAAAAGGAAATCTGGTCAATCCCGACGGTGACCACCTCGTGCCCGCAATGCCGCTGCGCGACCATGCCCGCCGCCATGTCAATCAGCGACAGGATTTCGCCGCCGAAGGCGATTCCGGCCGGGTTGGCCTGGTGCGGCATGACGAGATGGCGGCTCTCCACATGGCTGTCGCGGGGCGTTTTGGCGATCATGGGATGGGTGTGTTGGCCCCCCGGCGCATGACTCGCCCGCGGAGCCCGAACAGACAATGGGCGGAACAGCCGTCTCCGTCAAGTTTGCTTCCGATCGGGTAGTGTCCGAATTCGGTTTCCGATAGGCGGGCAGGTCATCATGAACGGCCACTTCAACGGCGCTCCGCGCGCCGTCTTCGCTGCTTGACGAATCCGTAAAATCTGATAATCTGATTTTATGAAAGAGACGACGATTACGGTTACGGAAGCGGCCCGCAACTTCGCCGACTGCGTCAACCGTGCCCACTACCAAAACACGTCTTTTGTGCTGCTGAAGAACGGCCGACCCTTCGCCCGGATCGAGCCGGACGGCGAAAAGCGCTGCACGGGACGCGCTTTGGCGGACGCCCTGGGCAGGACCGAGCTGTCGGTTGAAGAGGCTCGTGACTGGCACGGTGAGTTGCGAACCGCCCGCGAAACCCTTCAAGCTCCGACCGACCCATGGCAATAGTCCTCGATGCGGATGTCATCATCCGGGGCGAAAAGGGGACCTTCGATCTGAAGGGCTGGCTGTCGAGCCGGCCCAATGAACTGTTCGAGGTGGCCGCCATCACGGTGGCCGAACTCTGGCACGGAGTGGAACGGGCTACCGGCGCACACAAAGCCCGGCGCCTGCAATACCTGCAGGCGGTGCTGGCTCCGTTGCCCATCATTCCCTACACCGAACAGACCGCTCTTGAGCATGCCCGGATTTGGGCCAAACTGGAAGCGGCTGGAAAGATGATCGGCTCCTACGATGTCATTGTGGCCGCCACGGCCCTGCAGCGCGGCAGTGAAGTGGCGACGTTCAACAAACGGCACTTCGATTGCGTGCCGGGTCTGAAGGTCATCGAACCGAAGTAAGCCTTGAGAAGTGGAAGCGAACCGGATCGCGAGCCGGCTTGTTGTACCGGCGGCTCGTCAGCGCCCCACCAAACCAGGACGCTGCCTCCGCTCGTTCGTGGTTCGTGAACACGCCGTTCCGTGACGTGCTGACCCGCGCACTCACGGGCCGGCCGGGCGGAATCGCGCTCTTTAAGGAAAGTGCATTTTTGTTGCCCGCCCCGGCCGGGCCGGGGGAATCTCCCGCGATCAGCACTCAGCACCATGAAACGACATTCAACATCTGGATTCCGGTCCGCCTGGTTCGCTCTGCTCGCCTGCGTCGGCGCGGCGCTCGCGGCGGACGCGGGTGGACGTCGCGTCGAGAACTTCAACCGCGACTGGCGGTTCGCGTTAGGTTCACAAGTTGGCGCCGAGACGGTCAATTTCAACGACACCGCCTGGCAGCCGGTTCGTCTGCCGCACGACTGGGCCATTGCCGGACCCCGGCAGCCGCAAGGCGATGCGAACACCGGCAAGCTGCCGTGGCGCGGCGAGGGCTGGTATCGCAAATCGTTCGCGCTCCCCGCCGCCGACGCCGGCCGGCGCGTGTATCTTGACTTCGACGGTGTGATGGCCATGCCGACCGTCTATGTGAACGGCCGGAAGGCCGGCGGGTGGGATTACGGCTACATGTCGTTTCGCGTGGATGCGACCGACTTCGTGCGGGCCGGCCGGACGAATGTCGTCTCCGTCCACGTGGACACGCGCCAACACGATTCGCGCTGGTATCCGGGCGCGGGAATCTACCGCAAAGTGCAACTGGTCGTGAACGAGCCGGTGCAGGTCGCGCACTGGGGGACGTTCGTCACCACGCCGGACGTCACGTCCACCGCCGCCACCATTCGCGTGGAAACCACCGTCGAAAACCACACCGCCGCGGCCATTGAGCCGGAGGTGGAAACCGTCCTGCTCGATCCGAAAGGCCGGCCAGTTGCCAGACGGCGGATGAGCTTCGAGGTGCCGGCCCAAGGTTCGCAGCCCGGGGTGGCCACGCTCACCATCGCCCAGCCCCAGGTCTGGGACATCGCAACTCCGCGCCTTTACACCGCTGTCACGCGCGTCTTCGTCGCCGGGAAACTCGTGGATGCGACCCAAACGCCGTTCGGCATCCGCACGTTCGCGTTCACGGCGAACGACGGGTTCCACCTCAATGGCCGGCGGGTGCAACTGCACGGGGTCTGCCTGCATTCGGATCTCGGCCCGCTGGGCATGGCGTTCAATGTCCGCGCGATGGAGCGTGAATTGCGGATCATGCAGGACATGGGCGTGAACGCCGTCCGCACCAGCCACAATCCGCCCGCGCCCGAGTTGCTCGACCTGTGCGACCGCCTGGGCCTCGTGGTGTGGGACGAGGCGTTCGACAAATGGGACGGCACGGCCACGCTGCCCAAGGGGGGTTCCATCCCGGAACACGGCAAGAAGCAGTTCACTAACTTCATCCGCCGCGACCGGAACCATCCCTGCGTGGTGGTGTGGAGCGTGGGCAACGAAATCTGGGATCTCGAAGGCCTCAAATATCCGGATGCGCCCGGCCTGCTAAAGACCATGGTGGGTTTCGTCAAGGCGCTCGACACGACGCGCCCGGTCGGTCTGGCCCAGTGCGTGCCGGAGTCCGCCAAGTCCCAGCTCCCCGCCGCGCTGGATGTGGCCGGCTGGAACTACGCCCGGCGTTACGCCATTTCCCGCGCGCGGTGGCCGAATCTTCCGATCGTTTACAGCGAATCGGCCTCGGCCTACAGCACGCGCGGTTACTTCGACGACTTTCCGATGCCCGCCAGCAAGGACGATTACCCGGCGACCGCCCGCATCAGTTCCTACGACCACAACTCCGCCTGGTACTCGGACCCCGCGGACGTTGAGTTCGCGCTCTTGGAAAAGGACCGTTTCGTGGCGGGCGAGTTTGTTTGGACGGGCTTCGATTACATCGGCGAGGCGGTGCCTTTCATCGCGGAAGGTTGGGGCCATTTCGCAAAGCGCAAGCTGACGAAGGAGGAGGAATCGCGCATCAGTTCCTTCGGTATCGTGGACCTGGTGGGCATTCCCAAGGACCGCTTCTATCTCTACCGCAGTTATTGGGCGCCGCAAAAGAAGACCGTCCACATCCTGCCGCACTGGAACTGGCCGGAGCGCGCGGGCAAGAACGTGCCGGTCTATGTCTATACCGGCGGCGATTCGGCCGAACTGTTCCTCAACGGCAAATCCCTCGGCCGGCGCGCCAAGAATCCGCAGGCGGAGGTGGTCCGCGACCGCTACGCCCTGCGCTGGCTTGATGTCCCCTACGAACCGGGCGAGCTGAAGGCGATCGCCTACCAGAACGGTCGCCAGCTTGGCAGCGCCATCATGCGCACCGCGGGCGAACCGGCGAAACTCCGCCTCACGCCTGACCGCACATCGCTTGCGGCGGACGGCGACGATCTTTCCTTCGTCCTGGTCGAAGCCCTGGACAAGGACGGCAACCTCTGTCCGCTGGCAATGAACGACGTGAGATTCAGCCTGGAAGGCCCCGCCAACATCGCGGGCGTGGGCAATGGCGATCATCATTTTCCGGGCGAGTTCGTGGCGGACCACGTCACGCTCTTCTACGGCAAGGCAATGCTGATCGTGCGCGCCAGCGAAGGCCAAGGGGGCGCCATCCATCTGAGCGCGGCGAGCGCCGGGTTGCCCGCCGCGAACGCTTCGTTGCGCTCTCATCGAGATAGGTGAGTTTGCGCGCGGTTGAGGCGGCGGTCAGTTTGAGCGTCACCGTGTTTCTGAAAACGGTGCCCGAGGCGACTCTGCCCTCTTCGCCGTCGAGGTGGAACTGGCGAGCGCGTTGTTTTCCTCGGTTTGCCGGGACCAAAGCTCCGCCATTTCGCGCACCTTCTCGGGCTTTTCGGCCGCGAGGTTTCGGGATTCCGCGCGATCCGTGCCGAGGTCGTAGAGTTCCCACGGGCTGTCTTCCCCGGCGGCGACGATTTTCCAATCGCCGACGCGCAGGGCGCGATTGCCCTCGTGTCTCCACCACAGCCAATCATGGGTCACCGTGCCGTCCTTCGCAAAAGCTGGCACCAGGCTTCGCCCGGGGGCGGGCGGTACGGGCTGGCCCTCCCAGGTCGTGAACGGCCTGCCACCAGCGACCTCGAGAATCGTGGGCACGAGGTCAATGACGTGCCCGGGTGTGTGCCGCAGTTCGCCGCGCGCGGCAATGCCGCGTGGCCAGTGCACGATCAGCGGGGTGGAGATTCCGCCCTCGTGAACCCACGTTTTGTGGCGACGGAACGGGGTGTTCGCCAGGCTCGACCAGCCCGGCCCGAGGCTGAGGAAGGTCGCGCTGCTGCCGTAGTCGGCCTCGGGGTTGTGGCCATCGCCGCGCACCATCATCTCGGCGCTCGCGCCGTTGTCGGAGAGGAACAGGATCAGCGTGTTGTCCAGCGCCCCCATTGCGCGAAGCTGCGCCAGCACGCGGCCGATCTCGCGGTCCATTCGGTCCACCATGGCCGCATGGACGGCCATCTTGCCCGCCTGAAACTCATGCTGCGCCGCGCTCAGGTTGCTCCACGGCAGCGGCCGGTTCACCTCATTCGGTCCAAGCTGTTTGATGGCCTCGGGAAAGGCATAGGGCGGGCCGAGGTCACGTTCGATCGCGGACAAGGCGCTGCCGCCGATTCCCATGGTGTGCATGCGCTGCCATCGTTCCTCGCGCAGGGCGTCCCAGCCAGCGAGATAACGGCCGCGATACCGTGCGATGTCCTCCGCCGGCGCTTGCAACGGGAAATGTGGCGCGGTGAACGCCAGAAACGCAAAGAACGGCTGGGCGGCATGCTTCTCCGCATGTTCCTTCAGGCACTTGATGGCGTGGTCGGCGATCGCGGTGGTTGCATAATAGCCGCTGTCCACCGCCACGGCCGGGAGCGGAACATCGTCCTCGGTGTGCTCTCGTGGGGCGAAATAACGGTCGTGGTCATTGAGGCTGTAGGAGTGGTCGAATCCATTCTGCATTGGCTTGCCGTCCACATGCCATTTGCCAGAATGATACGAGCGATAGCCGAGTGGTTTAAGCATCTCGGGAAGCAGTTTCGCCCAGGAAGGGCGCGTGCCCCCGACCCCGCTCTTGACGCCGGGAACGGTGTCGCGACGCACCGCCTGGGCGTAATAGCCCGTGAGCATCGCCGCGCGCGAAGGCCAGCACCGCGTCGTGTTGTAGAACTGCGTAAACCGCAAACCGTCCCTGGCCAGCGCATCGAGGTTCGGCGTGGCGATCTCCCCGCCGTAGCACGACGCGTCCGAGAAACCCATGTCGTCAGCGAGGATGATCATGATGTTCGGTTTCGCGGCCTCGGCGGCGTGAAGTGCCAACAGGGGAACCAGCCACAGCCCGGCGAGCAAGGCCAGGCCGGAGGCGCCGCGGAAGTTGGGGATTGGTTTCATTCGATCATTCCTCCGTTTGCACGCAGCTTCATCCCTTTCCCAACCAGACAGCAGCGCACGCAGTTCATCCGTCATTCGCCTCCTTGGAGTGGTCGGTCATGAGAAATCGAAGGTTCGGCCGCCGGCGTAACCGGAGATGGTAGCGTGGCCAGAGCTCGGTTGCCACTGAGCAGCCGACCGACCGCGATCGGAAGCACAAACCCTCGAGCCATGAACAGGCTTCCCATTCGTGCTTCTGCCCCGCCAGTCGGGTGCCCGGCCGCAAGAGGCTCCGCGCCTCAGAGGCTCCACCCCTTGCGATACGCAGGATGGATGTAAGCGTTGGCGGCAACATGGTTGGTGAATCGCGCCTTCTTATCGTCCCATGTGAGCGTTTGGCCGGGGAAGCGGATGGCGATGGCCCCGAGCAACGCAGCCTGCGTCAGCGGACCGCCGTAGCCGAAATTGGAACCAGCCTGGCGGCCGGTGCGAATCGCTTCGATCCAGTCCCAGGCATGGTTCTTGACGCGCGGCACCTTTTCGGCCGGCGCATGTTTGCCGGAATACTGCTCCATGAGATTGTCCGGCAGCAGACGACAGCCGCCGCCACCATGCGAGCCGTGCATGATCATCCCCTTGTCGCCAAAGAGGATTGCCCCTGTGCCCGGCACTTGCTCGTCGGCCGCGAAACCCGGGGGCTTGGGAATCCGGTTCAGGCCGTCGTGCCAGACGATTTTGACCGGTCCGCGTTCCTGCCGCGCCGGAAACTCGAAGGTGATCATTGAGGCCGGAGGATAGGTCAAACCCTGTTTCGCCGGATCATAACCGGTGACCTCCGCCTGAACGGTGGACGGCGCATCCAGATGCAGCGCCCAGAACGTCGGGTCAATCACGTGACAGAACCAGTCGCCAATCGTCCCCGTGCCGAACGGCAGCCAGCCGCGCCAGTTCCACGGAACCCAGAAGGGCGTGTAGGGCCGGAACGGGACCGGGCCGATCCAGAGATCGTAGTCCAGGCCTTTGGGCACCTCATAGGTCTGGTCGAGCTTGTCCAGGTTCCGGATCTGGCAATACACTTCCCGAAACGCGTCGCAGCCGGCGTGGACGGTATGCACCTGGCCGATGGCACCCGCCCAGACCCATTCGCAGAGCTGGCGGATCGAGCCGCTGGAATGCCCTTGGTTGCCGAGCTGGGTCACCACTTTGTACTTGTTGGCGGCCGCCATGAGGGCGCGGACTTCCTGGACGGTGTGGGCCAGGGGTTTCTCGCAGTAAACGTGTTTGCCGTGCTTCATCGCTTCCATGGCAATGACCGCATGAGCGTGATCGGGCGTGCCGATGACCACGGCATCAATCTCCTTGTGCATCTGGTCGAGCATGACGCGAAAATCCTTGAACCGCCGGGCCTTGGGGTATTGCGCGAATTTCTTGGCGGCGTAGTTGTCGTCCACGTCGCAAAGGGCGACCAGGTTCTGGCCTTCGCCGGCCACCGCATCAACGTCGCTTCCCCCCTGGCTGCCGATGCCGATGCCGGCCACATTGAGCTTGTCATTGGCGGCGATGCGCTCGGCTCCCCGCAACACCCGACCCGGGAGAAGGTGAAACAACACCACGCCGGCGCTGGCGCCACTGAGAAACCGCCGTCGGTTAACCTTGAAGAGTTCGTCGTTGTTCATAGAATGCATTCTTGGTTCAGACCGTGCCGGCCCTTTGTCTCAGTCGGCGCTGCCGCGCCAGCCGTTGTCGCCGGATGTCTTCGGCGAATCGCTCAGCAGCCAGGTCGCGTCGGTCATCACGTTTTCGTTGATGCTGCGCTCAATGTAAACCAGAATCCAGTGTGTCTGGCTGGGTGTTGAAATGATCGGGCGTGCGTCCGGTCGCGCGCGGTTCGGGTTCAGGCGGGCTGCCAAGGCGTCCCGTCTTCACAGCCGAACCCGATCGAACTTCCGCCTCCCGCTGGCCGCCCCCCGCGTCACGGCGAGCGGAGGCGATAGAAACGGGCGGGATCGTTCGTCCACTGGGAATCGCTGAAATTCGACGACCCGCCAACCAGTGTATTGGTTCCCACCGGTGACCAGATCGGATTGACCAGGTTCGTGCAGGCTTCCACAACGACCGTCAGGTTGGTTGTCCCGGCGATGGTGAAGCCGAACTGATTCGCCCGCACGACGGGATTCTGGGCCTGCGGGTTCCACAACACCGTTGGCAGGCCACCGAACGTCGAACCCCAGCCGGTGGTGCCCGGCAAGTAATAGACATAGACTGAGTTGGGGTCCGACTGGAACACAAATCGCCCAAGGCTGGGGGCGTTCCCTTGAAAATAGACACCCGCCAGGCTACCGCAATCAGCGAATGCATAGTTTCCGATGTTGGTGACGCTGTTGCCGATCGTGACGTTGATCAGGCTGGAGCACTCCAAGAATGCACTGTCCCCAATGATGGTGACGCTGTTGGGGATCGTGACGCTGCTCAGGCTGGTGCACTCGCAAAAGGCATAGTATCCAATGCTAGTGACGCCGTTGGAAATCGTGACGCTGCTCAGGCTCCCGCAGCCATCGAACGCATTGTTCCCGAGGTTGGTGACACTGTTGGGAATCGTGACGTCGGTCAGGCTGGTGCAGCCTTCGAACGCATAGTTCCCGATGCCGGCGACGCCGTTGCCGATCGTCACGTTGGTCAGGCTGATGCAGCCTTCGAACGCAAAATCCCCGAGGCTGGCGACGCTGTCGGGAATCGTGACGCTGGTCAGACGTGCGCAGTTGTAGAACGCCTGGTTCCCGATGTTGGTGACGCGGTTGCCGATCATGACGTTGGTCAGACGGGCGCAGTTGTAGAACGCCTGGTCCCCGAGGTTGGTGACACTGTTGGGGAGCGTGATCGCCTTCAGGCTGGTACAGGACATGAACGCACCGTAACCGATGTTGGTAACGCTGTTGCCGATCGTGACGTTGGTCAGGCTGGTGCAGTCGTAGAAGACCTGTTCCCCGAGGCTCGTAACGCTGTTGCCGATCGTGACACTGGACAGGCGGGTGGATTCACTGAATGCATCTTCCCCGATGTTGGTGACGCTGTTGGGAATCGTGACGTTGGTCAGACTGGTGCAGCCTTGGAACGCCCCGCCCCAGATTCTGGTGACGCTGTTCGGGATCGTGACGCTGGTCAGGCTGGTGCAGCCGCAAAACGAATAGTACCCGAGGCTGGTGACGCTGTTGGGGATCGTGACAGTGGTCAGGCTTCTACAGCCCTCGAACGTATTGCCCCCGAGGTTGGTGACACTGTTGGGAATCGAGACGTTGGTCAGGCTGGTGCAGCCCTGGAACGCCCCCGGGTCACACCAGTCGTCAACCCCGCTCCCGATGCTGGTGACGCCGTCGGGAATCGTGACGCTGGTCAGGTTGGTGCAGTTCAAGAACGCCTTGCTTGCGATGCTGGTGACCGGCAGGCCACCGATCGTGGGGGGGATGGTCACGTCACCGCCGGGACCGGTGTAGTCGGTGATCGTGATGACGTCGGTGATGGTGATGACGTGGTTGGTCGTGTAATGGTATTGCGCTTGCATGTCAACGGACAACGCCAACAGGAGCAACGGCGCCAGCAGCCTCGCGACGCAGGCGATTGCGAAGCGCATGGCGATCGCCTCCGGGCAGGTTGTTCTGGCAAAGAACGTTCGGGCTTTCATGGCTTTCGGGTCGGTTAACCTGGTCCGAACCAACGACTTTCATGTCGGCGGACGCTTAACAGAATCACCGGTTCCGCCCACAAGCGACATCCATAAACCGTCTGCGATGCTGGAGTCTAAAATAAGCATATTCCACGCCAACCCGCCAAGAAACAAGCCGGCCCGATTTGCAGCAACTCAAGCTGACGACCGTGGTCTGCTTGGTTGACGGAGCCAAGCCGAACCGATGCAGAGCCCTGAGCCGGATGACGTTCTGGCGTTGGACCAAAAGACGCAATCTCAGCCGTTGTTTTCACCGTCGGGCGGGACAGCCAATCCCGGTGCAGCGCCGCGCGGCGACGGGTCAAAACGGGTTTGCTGGAACCGGCTTCATTTCGACAACCGCCGGCGTTATCACCGCGTTGGCGATGAGCCCAGTTCATCTGGCCAGACTTACGCCAGGCGACCCGGCACCATGGTCAACCCCGGTCAGCCGCAGTGCTGGGAAAACCGAAACGGGATCACGCCGTTCAATTGCGATCCGAGATGAATTTCCTGAGCTGGACAACACCCAACTCTGTCGCGACACTTGCCACATTACATCAGACGACAGAAAGGCCCGCATCCATGAACGACAACCCAATCCTGAATCGCCGTCAGTTTCTGCGCACCACCGGCCAGGCGGCCACGACGCTGGCGGCGGCCACCACGTTCGCCCCGGCGGTTTTCTCCGCTCCTTCTCCCGGCAAGACGATTGGCGTGGGTTGCATTGGCCTGGGCACCCGCGGGGGAGACCTCATCAACACCGTGGTTCACGCCCCAAACATCAAGGTGACGGCCGTCTGCGATGTCTATGGGCCGCATCGGCAGAAAGGAGTCGAGCGCAGCCTCAACCCGGAAGTGAAAGCGTACGTGGATTACCGGGAACTGCTGGCCGACCCGAAGGTGGATGCCGTGGTCATCGCCACGCCGGACCATTGGCACTGCCGGATCGTGCTCGACGCCGTGAAAGCGGGCAAAGACATCTACTGCGAAAAGGGCTTTTCCCGGACCCTGGCCGAGGCCAAGCTGATGCGCGACGCGCTCAAGCAGAGCAAGGTTGTTTTCCAACTGGGCCACCACGCGCGTCAGGCCACCTGCGCCTTGCAGGCCAGGGAACTCATCGCCCAGGACATTCTCGGTCCCATCACCCTGGTGCGCACGGGCCGCTTCAAGGCCTCCGACCCCGCGCATCCCAACTGGCGCTGGTACGGCTATTACGAACAGTGGGACCGGCCGGACCCGGCGCAGGTCGTGAAGGACGTGAATTGGGAGCTCTGGCTGGGACCGGCCCCGAAGATTCCCTGGAACGAACGCCACTTCTGGCACTGGCGCTGTTACTATGCCTACGGCACCGGCTATGCCGGGGACCTGCTGTCGCACGAGATGGACTTCGTCCAGTATCTCCTCGGCCACGGCGTCCCGGACAACTGTTATTGCGGCGGTCTGCTCTCGCAACTCCGGGACGATCGCGAGGTGCCGGATACGTGGGTGGCGACCTACCAGTTCGAGAAGTTGGGCCGGACGGTCACCTTCACCGGGAGCATGAACACGAGCGTGCAGCAGCCGGTGGAAATCTGCGGTCGGGACGCCACGCTGCGGTTCGATGGCATCGCGCACGACGTGACCACTTTCGAGATTCTGCCCGAGCGCCACAACCTGCGCCCGAACCTTCCCAAAGCCTACGCGCCAGGCAAGACACCCCAGCAACCCAACCACATGGTGGACTGGGTCAATTGCATCCAAAGCCGCGGAACTCCGAAATGCTCGACCGACGAGGCGTTCATCGAAGCCGCGACCTCCCTCATGTCGCTGGTTTCGTGCCAGGAACGGCGCCTGGTGCGGTGGGATGCTGCCAAAGAAGAAATCGTGTGAGCGGAAATCGAACTTGCCACAGCAGGTAACATGAGCACCGCGTCCAGTCCGGTCGCCATCCTTGTGCTCCTGTCCTGGACTTGTGCCGGACAAGGAACGCAAGACGGAAGGAGAACCGAAACCGGGAACGTCACGGCTCATTCCGACGGTCTGCATGGGTATATCGGTTTTAGCGCGACCCGCCCTCCCTCCCGGTCGGAATTCAGTGCGGGCATGGGCTTCTATTCCGCCGTCTGGCCACTGATTGACCAACCGGTCGCCGACTTCCAGATTGGTCTGGCCGGTTCCTGGATCACGCCGGACAACTCCGATAACAAGGATAAGCCGCTCGCTCCGGAAGGCACGCTGGCGCGTACGTGGAAGGAGCGGGGCCCGACGTGGGACAGCGTGTTCCAGACCGTGGAAGGCGGCCTGGGCTACTGGGCCGGCAACCACTTCCGCTATGGCCCGCCCAAGTTCAGCATGAACGCCACGCCGCAATGCTACGATTACGAAGTCGGCTCGCCGGGCTGGTCTTTCTTCTACAGCAACGAAGCACTCCCGGACCATCGCTTGGGTATCGCGCAATTGAGCAACCGGCTGTTGATTCCTCCTGACGCACTGCCGTTCCAGGGGAACCCCAACGGCCAGTTCCTCGGCTACACGTGGATGGCCTTGCCTTTCACGGATGCCACCACAGGCGACCCGCCCACCGGCGACCAGAGCTGGACCTGTTTCCTGAGCGCGGCCAACTTCAAAGGACCGATCGCCTATTACATACCCGAGACCTGGAGCAAGATCGGGAAGCTGTTCAAGTACCCCTTCATTTACGGACGCGGGCTGGATGCGCGCCCGGGCAACATGGGCGGCGGCGCCATGGAGATCAACACCGTGCCGCGCTTCGATAGCAAAGACGCGCAGGGAGTCGTCTATTCGAAGATACCCCGGTTGCAGTTTCCGGTGGACGACCAGGGACAGGCCTTCCTGGTGCAAGACGTGACTTACTACTCGAAAGCCGCCTTGTACGACGCCTTCAAGGCCTGGCGAAACGGCGGCCCGGCCTGCTCCGGCCGCTTCGACAAGCAGGGCGCCTGGAAGTCCACGTTGACGACGCAGACCACGCGCTACGACCAGGCCGGCAAGAAAATGGCGGGGGTTGAGCGGGTCTTTGACACCAAAGTGTTCGCGGGGAATGTGTGGGGTCTGCAATGGTTCAACCGCGACACCAGCCCCCAAGGTTCGTTCCCGCAGTATTTCAAACAAGTCGGTGAAGAACGCGTCGCGGTGGCCGCTGCGGACGTGCCTCCGGAGACGCGCTTGCGGACGCAGGAGTTCAAACTGGCCGGGCGGGGCGAGCCTTACACTTCACCCGCCACCGGCGCCTGGAACCGGCCCGGCCCCAAACTCGGACCGTTCACGGTCAAGCTCGCCGACGGTTCCTCGGTGACTTATTCATGGTACCGCTTTGTGGATCAACCGTCCTTCCAGCAATACGACTGGAGCGAGGACAAGAAGGCGAAGTTGCAGGCCTTGGTGGAGAAGATCCATGCGAGCTGGCTGATTGACCGCGACTACATGGCGCCGCCCAGCCGCGGAGTGTTGGTGACACTCGATCCGGCCCTGCTGGTAACGCCACCCAAGGGCCTTGAGCTGGGTTACGTCCCCATCGTCACGCGTCAATCAACGCAATGATGATGGATTCCGGCGAAACAAAGTGGGGCCGCAGAATCAATCTCAAGAACCCTTTGACAAGGCTGCTCTGCGTCCGTCGCCATGACGGCTCATTCTGGTGAAATGAGTGCCTGGATGCTGACGACAAACTACGGCGGGCTTTCGGCTCCCGTCATGCGGCGGGAGCGCGAGCGGGTTGGCGCGTCGCAAGACGTTCCTGTCGTGACAACGATGGTGCAACTCGCCGCCTCGAAGCGGATTGTGCTCCCTCGCGATTTGCGGCGGGCGGCCAGCGTTCCGCGCGGGCAAAAACTCAGAGCCTCGGCCGCGCCGGGCCGGATCGAGCTGGAGATCGAACCAGCCGCCCACGGCAGAGTGGTCAAACGGAGCAAGTTGAAGCGGTGGACGCGCGACGCGCCTCCGACTCCCCTGGCGGAGACGTTCGCCACGCTCTGGTGCCGCCGTCAACGTTCTACGCGACCTGCTCGAATTCCTTGAGGGAAACCTGGGACTGCAAGTAACCGATCAACGACTCCCGCTCATGCGGTGTGAGCCGTGACAGTGATCCGTAGAGACTGGCGTCATGCGCCCGCAGGGCGGCAAATTCGCCTGCCTCCAGCAGCATCCGGCTTTGGGCATCCAGCAGGAAAGCCACAAACACCATGCGCAATTGCCGGCTGTGGGTGGCATCGGTTTCCTCGGTGGCGACAAAGCGCTCGAACGCTTCATCCGCAAGCTGGCTGCGGGTCGGAATCGCCGGGATCAGGCCGAACACGCGGGCGAGGATTTCCCGCAGAGCCGGCCGGCGGTCGGTTTTGTAAATCTCCTGAAGCTTGGGCAGATTCCAAAAGTCTTCCGGTTTCTCGAACTGGAGGCGGCGGACGCGTTCCTCCACCGCGGGCCAGTCCTCATCTTCGTAAGCCTGGCCTAGAACCGGGTCACTGGCGACCGCGTCGCTGGCCTGCTGGGCAAAACGCTCCCGATACATCTCACGGTCAATGCGCATCCCGAAAAGCCCAATCGCATCGTGGCCGACGCTGGCCATCGGGTCAGGCGAGGTGTTCGTGAACGAGTCGAGACGAACCGTTCCACCCCCACCGCCTCCACCATCGCCTGGAGGTTCGGGCGGCGGTTCGCCCTTGGGGAGCTTCAACTTCTGGTCGTAATCGAAATTCTTCTCAAAGTACTCGCAGTTGGCAAAGAAATCGAAGAGGGCAAAACCGTCCTTTGGGGCCGTGCGCTGACCGGCGCCTTCACCATGCTTGAAGGTGAAAAACCGCGTGCCCCGGCCTTTGATCTGGATAAAATCCGTCGGTGAGAAAATCGGGCGCGCCAGCGCGACATTCAGCACATCCTCGCAATCGTGGCCGGCGGTCATCATGCCCACGGTCACGCAAACCCGCGTGCGGCTCGTGTCGTAATCGCGAATCGCCTCCGCCCGCCATTTCGATTTGCCGTTCAGATTGTTGTTGGCGAAATCAATCGTCATCTGCTGCGCGCCCGGGATGTCCGACGTGACCTGCACCGCAAACGTCGAGCCGGCGGCGTATTCGTTGGGCCAACGGCGTGTCGCCTCCTCGTTGAGCAACGTCACCAGCTTGGTGGCGTGCTTGCGGCTGACGGCGAACATGATCGTCTTGCCGACCTCGCCCGTGAGGGGGTCGCACTTGGCGTTCTCCAGGAAACACCGGACAAAACTCAGATTGGTTTCATCGGAGAAGAACTTCCGTTCGTAGTCGCGTTTCCCGAAAACCAACTCGGTCTCCTGTCCGTCCTCGCTGGCGGGCACCGTGACCGCGTAGCCTTCGTCCGAAAGCATCTGCGTGGTGATTTCCGTGCGCGCATCGAGCGCAACGGGATTGCAGAGGTAAGGCGGAACGTGCTGCACGGCGTTGAGCAGCGTGTAACGGTAGGTCGGCTTGCCGTCCTCGCTGCCGAACGTGCGATAGGTGTCGAGCAGGAGCCGCCGCTCGTAATCGCGCGGGTCGTTTTGCCGGGCGTGGTCGCTCACCCCCTTGAGGTAGTCCTTGGGCGTGGCGGTGAGACCGAGTTTGGCGCCGACAAAATACTCGAAAATGGCCCGGTTGTTGCCGTTGATCGTGCGATGCGCTTCGTCGCTGATGATGAGCTGGAAATCCGTCGGGGCGAACTCGTGCAGGAAACGGTTCCGGGCGGCAAGGCTTTGAATCGTCGTGACCACCACCTGCGCCTGCATCCAATCCTGCCGCCGCTGTTTGTAGATGACGGTGCTGATGCCGTCGTTCTCCAGATACGCTTTGAAGTTCTTCCAGGCCTGGGTCTCCAACTCCAGCCGGTCCACGAGAAACAGAATACGCGTCGCGTTTTCCGTGCGCAGATACAGCTTGGCAATCGCGGCGCTCAAGAGCGTCTTGCCGGTGCCGGTGGCCATCTCGAACAGGAAACGGTGGTTTTGCGGAGTGGCGGTCCGTTGCAACGCCCGGATCGCGTCCACCTGGTAGTCGCGCAGGAGGCGGATTTTCTTGTTCACCATCACCGCCGCACGATCGGCCGGCGAATACGAGAGCCACGCGGCATCCTGCGAAACGGCGATGTAGTTCTCGTCCACCGTCACGGCGACGAGGCGCGCGGGATCAGGCTGCCATTCCGCCGCCTTGCCCAGTTGTTCCAGCGGCAGGAAGCGCGACACCTTCACCGGATTGCCCTGGCGCAGATTCCAGTAGTAATGCACCAGCCCGTTGGTCAGAAAAACATGCGTGACCCCCAACCGCTCCGCGTAGGCGCGGGCCTGGTCCTTGGCGGTGAGCGGGTCAATGCCCTCGCGTTTGGCCTCCACCAGGGCGATCGCGCGGCCATCACTGTCCAGCAGCACGTAATCCACAAACCCATCGGGCGCGTGCTCGAAATCCTTGCCCAAGTTCTGGCTGGGAGAAAAGACCCGCCGCGTGACCCGGTGTTCGCAGATGATGTTCTCGCGCCGGCCTTGGACGTCGGGCAGGAAACGCCAGCCCGCCTCCTCAAGGAGCTTGTTGACGGTAATGCGGGCCTGGGCTTCGGATGACGACACGCTCACGGCTGATTTCTCCTTTGGCTGCGCACCCGGTAAAGCCGCTCGGTGAAACCGCCTTCCTTCTCGAAGGCCACCGCCTGCGCCTCCACCTGGCGGTCCAGCAGATAGCACGCGAGGTTCAGCAGCGAAAGCACGGCATTGGCCACCAGTTCGGCAGAGCCGGGCACCGACTGACACAGACGCTCACGGACAGACACCAACGCAGGCGTAGTCGGCTGTTTTTGCGTTCGTCTGTGTGTGTCCGTGCTTGTCCTTTTCCGCTCTTCCTCCACCCAGGCGCGCACCTGTTCCAGCGTGGCGCACCGCCTGGCCTTGAAGCGCATTAGCGCCGGATGCTCCGGCGGCCACAACGCCAGCCCGCGCTGCCGCAAAAAATCCTCATAGTCCAGCCGCAGTTCCTCCAGGCTGGCCCGCGCTACATTGGTCAGTTTGAGCTCGGTTTTCTTGGAGGTGCCGCTGGCCTGGCTGCCCTCGGCAATGTTCTGCACGCCGCTGCGCGCGGCCTGCACCATCTGATCGTGGGTGCGGCTGCGTTTCTCGATGTACCGGTCGCAGAAACGCACCGTCACATCGTAGGCCAGTTGCGCCACCTGGAAGCTTTTCAACTTCCGGTAGCCGCCGTGCAACGGAATCAGTTTCTCCGGCTCACTCATGCCCGTGTTTGTCCATGTTTGTCCGAGTCAGTCCAAGCCGAAAACGCGCCCCCTCACTCCGCACCTCCACTCCCCAAACCCGATCCAGCACCCGTTGGGATTGGGAAAAGGGCGCTCATGACCTGGCCTCCGCGCCATTTCCCCACACGCGGTCGAGGACGCGTTGGATTTTGGCCGCGAAGCGGGGGAGCAGCGACCGCACCGCCTCCATCTGCGCCGCCTCCGCTCTCCTTGGCCGTTGGCCAAGGCTGGAATGAACTCGC
>Ga0187861_10000163_pt1 | contig 87497 bp, 96 predicted proteins | sample June2016WEW_10_1_3_FD_132986 | JGI IMG/M metagenome (GOLD analysis project Ga0187861, IMG submission 132986) | Peatland microbial communities from SPRUCE experiment site at the Marcell Experimental Forest, Minnesota, USA - June2016WEW_10_100 | ecosystem: Environmental > Terrestrial > Soil >...
GAGGGAGAGTCCCTGGAGCAATACGCAAAGACTCGTTTCAGATATTGACCAGAAGTGCGGCTCCGAGCCGCTCCGCCACACTTCTGCTGGTCGCTCCTCAGAATCCGCTCCCTGCCGGAGGGACTCCTCCCGAGTCCGCGACCTTGAGAAGAAACAATGAAGAGATTGTCTAGATTTCCTCGAGCCGCGCGGTGAAGTGCCGGAGGAACGGCGATTCCCGTACGATCCTCAGGCCACGGATCTTCCCCCGGTTCTTGTGGAGCTCGATGAGGGCTTCGGCGACCGCCTGGAGGTGGGAGGCCGTGTAGACCCGCCGGGGAATGGCCAGCCGGACCATCTCGAGCTCGGGGTAGACCTCCTTTTTCCCTTTGCCTGCCTTCTGTCCGAACATCACCCCGCCGATCTCGACGGCCCGGATCCCGAACTCACGGTAGAGGGCCACCGTGAGGGCCCAGCCCGGATACTGCGACCTCGGGATATGCGGCAGGAAACGGTCGGCCAGGATGTAAACGGCATGCCCACCGAAGGGCCTGAAGACCGGCACGCCGGCTTCGTGGAGCAAGCCCCCGAGGTAGGCCACCTGGGCCGTCCTGTGTTCAAGGTAATCCTCATCCAGGACCTCGTTCAGGCCCCGGGCCATGGCCTCGAGGTCCCGGCCGGCCAGACCGCCGTAGGTCGTGAATCCCTCGCTGATGATCAGGAGGTTCTTAACCTTCTCGGCCAGGCCGTCGTCGTCGAAAGTGACAAAGCCGCCAATGTTGACCAGGGCGTCTTTCTTGCCGCTCATGGTCGCGCCGTCGGCGTAGGAGAACATCTCCTGGGCGATCTCGAGGACGCTTTTCTTCTCGTATCCCTTCTCGCGCCTCTTGATGAAAAAAGCGTTCTCGGCGAACCGGCAGGCGTCGAAGAAGAAGGGGATCTCATAATGGGCGCAGACCTGGCTGACCTCCTTGATGTTCTTGAGGGAGACGGGCTGTCCTCCCCCGCTGTTGTTGGTGACGGTCACCATGACGAGCGGGATCTTCTTGACCCCCTTCGCCTCGATGAACTTTTTCAGCCCGGCCACGTCCAGGTCGCCCTTGAACAGGCCGTCCGAATCCGGGTCATAAGCCGCGGGCCTGACCATGTTCACGGCCTGCGCTTCCAGAAATTCGATATTGGCCCGGGTCGTGTCGAAGTGAATGTTGTTCGGGACGTAATTCCCTTTCTTGACCATGGCCCCAAACAGGATCCTCTCGGCCGCTCGGCCCTGGTGGGTGGGGATCACGTGGGTGAAGCCGAAAATTCCCTGGACGGACTTCTCCAAATGGAAGAAGTTCCGGGCCCCGGCATACGATTCGTCGCCGATCATGATGCCGGCCCATTGGTCGTCGCTCATGGCGGACGTACCGGAGTCCGTCAGGAGGTCGATGGTCACCTTTTCCGCGGGGATGCCGAACACGTTGTAACCGGACTGCCGGAGGAGGGCCTCTCTCTCCTTGCGCGGAACGTTCCGGATCGGTTCGACGACCTTGATCCGATAAGGCTCCACCGGCATTTTGATCTCGGCCATGATCTTCCTCCCTCCTCGCCCGCCCCGCCTTTCCCGGCGGCGGCGCGCGCTATCGAAAAGAGATGAGCCTCTTGAAATCGCGGAAGCGGCCCTCGATCGCGGCCCGGTCCAGGGTCCGGAAGCGGTCGATGCCGAAGTCCTCGATGGCGAAAGAAGCCAGGACGCTGCCGTAGACGGCGGCCCGCCGGACCTCCCGGCGGCCGAAGCTTCCCGCCCGGTCGAGGTATCCGAGGAAGCCTCCGGCGAAGGAGTCCCCGGCGCCCGTCGGGTCGATGACGTGGGCGCAGGGATGGGCCAGGACGCCGAAGATGAAATCCCGGCCGAAGACGAGGGCCCCATGCTCGCCTTTTTTCAAAACGACGAGCGAGGGCCCGTATCCGACGAGCGCCCGGCCCGCCGCGACAAGGTTCAGTTCCCCGGAAAGGAGCCTGGCCTCCTCATCGTTGGCGAAGAGGACGTTGACCCGGCCCAGCTCACGGATGAGCGCTTCCCTTTTCGTCTCGATCCAGAAACGGATCGTGTCCATGGCGACGACCTTGGGCGCCCGGAACTGCCGGAGGATGAACTCGTGGCCGTCGGGGTCGATGTTGGCCAGGTAAACGATATCGGCCTTGGCGTAGGCGGCGGGAACCGCGGGCCGGAAGTCCCTGAAGACGTTGAGCTCCGTCCGGACGGTCTTCCTGACATTGGGGTCCTTCTCGTAGCGGCCCTCCCAATGGAAGGTTTTTCCCGACCTGACTTTGAGCCCGCGCACGTCGACGCCTCTCGCTTTCAGAAAGGCGATCGCCTTTTTCGGGAAGTCCCGGCCGACGACCCCCACGACCCTGGGATGGGTGAAGTAGCCGGCCGCGAGTGAGCAGTAGGTCCCGGAGCCGCCCACGATCCGCGCCCGGCGGCCGAAGGGCGTTTCGATGGTGTCAAATGCGACGGACCCGACGATGACGAGGCTCATGTTCCCGCCCGGCGATCACGGCTGGAGGTATTTCCCGACCAGCAGCCGGAGCTTTTCCCGCGCTTCGGCCGGGATGAGGTCCGGGCTCGTGACGATCGTGTTCCTGAGGGCCTGGCCGCAGCCGCACGTGTCGGGCTGCCCGGGACCGAGGCCGGCGACCGTCCGCGCGATGACGGCCTTGGCGTTCCCGATATTGTGCCATAGGCTCTGGAGGATCAGCTCCACGGACACGGCCTCCTCCTCGGCGTGCCAGACGTCGTAATCGGTGACGAGGTTCATCGTGGCGTAGCAGATCTCCGCTTCGCGGCAGAGCCTGGCTTCGGTCGCGGCCGTCATGCCGATGACGTCGCACCCCCAGGACTTGTAGATGATGGACTCGGCCTTGGTCGAGAAAGCCGGCCCTTCGATCGAGATGTATGTCCCGGCCGGATGGGCCCTGAGTCCCAACCCGATGGCGGCCTCATAAACGGAGCGCGAAAGCTCCGGGCAGACGGGCTGGCCGAAGCTGATATGGGCGACGAGCCCGCCGCCGAAAAAGGTGCTGGCCCGGCGCGTCCGGTCGAAGAACTGGTCGGCCAGGACGATGTCCCTGGGCCGGATGTCCGCCTTGAGGGAGCCCACGGAATTCACGGAGATGATCCGGCCGACACCCAGCATCTTGAAGCCGTAAATGTTGGCCCGGTAGTTGACCTCGGCGGGCAGGAGCCGGTGGCCCCGGCCGTGACGGCTCAGGAAGGCCACCCGCTTCCCCTGCAGGGTGCCGGTGACGAAGGGGCCCGAGGGATCGCCGAAGGGAGTTTGGAGCGGGACTTCCTGGACGTCCTTGAGCCCTTCGATCTCGTAGAGTCCCGTCCCGCCCAGAATGCCGATCTCCGCGCGGGGCATTTCGGCTGTGTTTGTTCGGTCCATAGCAGGCCCTCGTCCTCATATACCTTTTTCCGCGCGATCAAGTCAAGCGGCCATCCTGTTCATCGTCCACGTCTCTTTGCTTTTTTGCCGGGAAAGCGATATCCTATGGGGCGAATTTGACGTGCCATGGCGGTGCTCCCAAAAGGATAAACGGCATGAAATACGCCTATTTTGACGGATCGTCCGGGCTGAGCGGCGACATGATCCTCGGCGCCCTTCTCGACCTCGGCGTCGACCATGACCTTTTCAAGGAGAGGATGGCCGGGCTCCGCCTCCCCGTTGAGATCAAGGTCCGCCGCGTCCGGCGGGGCGCTTTCGGGGCCCTCAAGGTGGACGTCCTAATCCGGGCGGACAAGCAAGTCGAGCGGACGCTGGCGGACGTGGAGAAAATCATCGTCCGGAGCCGGTTCGCGGGAGCGGTCAAGGACCGGGCCGTCGCGATCTTCCGGAGGCTGTTCGAAGCCGAGGCCAAAGTCCACGGCCGGAAACTCCGGGAAGCCCACCTCCACGAGGCCGGTGCCGACGACGCCCTCGTCGACATTGTCGGCTCGGCGTTCCTGGCCGAGGAGCTCAAGGTCGGGGAATTCCACGCCTCCCCCCTCAACGTTGGTTCCGGATGGGTCAAAACCTCGCACGGCGTCCTGTCCGTCCCGCCGCCGGCCGTGGCCGAGCTCCTCAAGGGAGCGCCTGTTTATTCCGCCTGGGTCGCGTCCGAGCTCGTCACGCCGACCGGGGCCGCCATCGCTTCAACCCTTGTCAGCCATTTCACCAAGCTTCCCGAGCTCGTTTACGACAGGATCGGGTATGGCGCGGGGAGCAAGGATTTTCGCGAGATGCCGAACGTCCTGCGGGTGTTTTACGGCGACGCGCGGCATTTCGAGGCGGGCAAGCGCGTTTTCGTCATCGAGGCGACGCTCGATGACGCCTCCCCCCAGCTCCTGGCTCATTTCCTCGAGTCGGCCTTCAAGCGAGGGGCCCTGGATGCCACGCTCTCCCCCGTCGTGATGAAGAAGAACCGGCTGGGGACCAAATTGACCCTGCTCGCGCCAACGGATAGGCTGGACGCTCTCATAGAGGCCGTTTTCAGGGAAACAACATCCATCGGCGTCCGCTACTTCCCTGTCGAACGGCGCGTCCTTGACCGTGCCTTCACAACCGTGCGGGTCGCCGGGGAGCCGGTCGGTGTCAAGGTCGGCTCTCTCGGGGGGAAACGGGTCAACGCCCTCCCCGAGTACGAGGACTGCGTGAAGGCCGCCCGGAAGACGAAAAGGCCTCTCAAGGAGATCGCCCAGCTGGCCGTCCGCGAATATTACAGGAACCGCTAGCGGGACGGCGGCCGGGGCGAAGGAGCGACGATGGACATCAAGAAGATCGAAAAAGGGGTCCGGCTCGTCCTCGAGGGCGTCGGTGAGGACCCGCGGAGGGCCGGGATCAGGGAAACGCCCCAACGCGTGGCCCGGATGTTCGCCGAGATCCTCGGCGGGACCGAGAAGGAGGCGACCCGGACCCTCCGGGTCATCGAGGACGAGAAGCACGACGAGATGGTCCTGGTCAAGAACATCCCCTTGTATTCGATGTGCGAACATCATCTCCTGCCTTTCGCCGGGGTCGCCCACGTCGCCTACATCCCCAAGGGCGGTCGGATCGTCGGGCTGAGCAAGATTGCCCGGGTGGTGGAGGAGCTTTCCAGGCGGCTTCAGGTCCAGGAACGGTTGACGAAACAGATCGCCGACCTCCTCGACGCGCACCTGAAGCCCCTGGGCGTCATGGTCGTGATCGAGGCCGAACACATGTGCATGTCCATGCGAGGGGCCAAGAAGCCCAAATCGATCACGGTGACCTCCGCCGTCCGAGGGTCCTTCCGGACGAACCCGGCGACCCGGGCCGAGGCCATGATGTTCATCCGAGGAGGAGCTCTCAGTGGAAAAGAAATCTGACGGAACGTTTTACATAACGACGCCGATCTACTACGTCAACGACGTGCCCCATATCGGGCACGCCTACACGACGATCATCGCCGACGCCCTGGCCCGGTTCCAGAAACTCGCCGGGAAGGAGGTCTTCTTCCTGACGGGGACGGACGAACACGGGCAGAAGATCGAGAAGGCGGCCGCGGAAAAGGGAATGACGCCCAAGGCCCTGGCGGATTCGGTCGTCGGCCGGGCCCAGGACCTCTGGAAGGCCCTGAACATCTCCTACGATTTTTTCATCCGGACGACCATGGACTTCCATGAGCGGGGCGTCCAGAAGCTCTTCCAGGAGCTTCTCGACCAGGGCGATATCTACAAGGGCGAATACAAGGGCTGGTACTGCGTCTCCGACGAGAATTTCCTCGCCGACGACGTGCCGCTCGACAAGGGAGGATGCAAGGCCTGTCCCGACTGCGGCAAGAAGGCCACGGTCGTCTCCGAGCCGACCTATTTCTTCAGACTTTCGGCCTATCAGGAGAAGCTTCTCGACCTTTACGAAGCCCATCCGGAATTCGTCCGGCCGCAGAGCCGGATGAACGAGGTCGCGAGCTTCGTCCGGGGCGGGCTCAAGGACCTGAGCATCACGAGGACCACCGTCAAGTGGGGCGTGCCCGTGCCAGGCGACCCGGCCCACACGATCTACGTCTGGTTCGACGCCCTCCATAACTATGTGACGGGTGTCGGTTACGGCTGGAATCCGGCCCTCTTCGAGAAATTCTGGCCCGCAACCATCCACCTCGTCGGCAAGGACATCCTCAGGTTCCACGCCGTCTACTGGCCGGCCTTCCTGATGGCGGCCGGCTTATCCCTCCCCCGCACGGTCTACGGCCACGGCTGGTGGCTCAAGGACGATACCAAGATGTCCAAGTCCAAGGGCAATGTCCTGGACCCCCACGCGATCCTCAAGACCTTCGGGCCCGACCCGCTGCGGTATTTCCTCCTCCGGGAGATCCCCATCGGCCAGGACGGAAATTTTTCCCACGAGGGTTTCCTCCACCGGGTCAACTCCGACCTGGCCAACGACCTGGGGAACCTGGTCCAGCGGACGTTGACGATGATCCGGAATTACTTCGGCGGCGTCATCGCCGACATGGACGCCGAGTCCGGCGAGGACCCACGGCTGCGGACGGAATTCGAGAGCCTCAAGTCCCGGGTCTTCGACCACTATGACTCCTGCGCCCTGAACAAGGCCCTCGAGGAGATCTGGGGCTACGTCAGCCTCGTCAACAAGTACCTCGCGGACAACGAGCCGTGGATCCTGGCCAAAGACCCCAGCCGGAAAGGCCGGCTCGCCCGGGTCCTCTTCCAGGCCGCAGCGGCCATCCGGGGCGTCGCCTATCTCATCTTCCCCGTGATGCCGGGGTCGGCGGAAAAGATCTGGGAGTTCCTCGGGGAAGGGAAAACGCCGGCTCAGGTCCGGTTCGAGACCTTGAGCTTCGACGATCTCAAGCCCGGCCGAAAGGTCGGGACGCCCCAGGCGCTTTTCCCGCGGGTGGCCCTGAAAGATTTCCTGGGCGAAGAACAGGCCGGAGCGGCGGCCGCTCCCCGGCCTACTCCCGCTTTGACGGCCGAAACAAAAAAGGAGGGACCGAAAGCAATGGACATCATCACCTACGACGAATTCAAGAAGATGGACCTCCGGGTCGCTCGCATTCTCACGGCCGAGCGGATCCCGGGCGCGACAAAGCTCCTCAAGCTCGAAGTGGACATCGGGACTGAGAAGCGGCAGATGGTGGCCGGAGTTGCCGAAACCTACTCGCCCGAGGACCTGGTCGGAAAAAGGCTCATCGTCATCTGCAACCTGAAGCCCGCCGTCATCCGGGGCGTCGAATCCCAGGCCATGCTCCTAGCGGCGGTCGTCGACGACAAGGCCGTCATCCCCTTCTTCGACCGGGACGTCGTGGCCGGCGCGGTCGTGAAGTAAGAGGGAACCCGGGCGACAGGGCTGCGGCCTCGATCGGCCGTCAACTCTTGAGGGCGGCCCTGATCTTTTCCGCCGGGATCATCCCTTCCCGAAGGATCCGTGGTTCGGGCCCGGCCAGGTCCACGATCGTGGACGGCGCGGCCCCGGGCGTCTTCCCGCCGTCGACGATCAGCTCGACCTTCCCGTTGAAACCGGCGACCACATCGGCCGGGTCGGACATCCCTTTTTCCCCTGAGAGGTTGGCGCTCGTCGCGGTCAGCGGCTGGCTCATTTCATAGACGAGCCTTCGGATCCAGGCGACGGGCGGGATGCGGACCGCGATCGTGCCGCCGGGTCCGATCAAGAAGGCAGGGAGCGAAGGGGCGGATTTGACGACGAGGGTCAGAGGCCCGGGCCAGAACTCCCCGGCCAAGGTCAGGAAGGCCGGCGTCAGGGGCCCGGCGATCTCCCGGACCATGTCCAGGTCGCCGGCGATGACCGAGAGGGGCTTGGCGTGATCCCGGCCTTTCATTTGATAGATCCTTGAAACGGCCTTCGCCGAAAGCCCGGCAGCCCCCAGCCCGTAGAATGTCTCCGTCGGATAAGCCATGACCCCGTCCTTCAGGAGGACGGACGCGACCTCCCCGATCAGGCCGGGATCGACGATGGCCGGGTTTATCTTCAGGATCCTCGTCTTCATGGATTCGTTGGCCCCAACGGAATGGTAAGAGGGGGAGGCCCAAATGTCAACCCGGGCCGCTTCGGAGGACATCTGACCTTTTTTTGCCACACTTCCTGCCCTCCCCTCTCCCTGGTCCCGCCTCCGCCCTTTCTGGCACGGTTTTTGCTATAATAATAGGCGTGAGGAGAAATAATATGAAAAAAGCGACCATCCTGCTGGCGGCTCTGATCGTCCTTATTCCTTCTTTGGCGTATTCCGACATGCTGACCGTAAGGCTCGGCTATTATATGCCCCAGGCCTTGAGCGACCTGGGGGCCCACCCCGACAGCCTGTGGGCCATCGAACTCTCCCAGATGAGCTTCCAGAAGAGCGATTTCCGGGGGTCCATCTTGGGTGCGGGATATGAGTTCTTTCTGACCCCGCAGCTCAGCTTCGCCATTTCGGTGGACTTTTATGACAAAGAAAACGGCGGATACTACGTGAATTGGGTGTCGAACACGCTCACGAACGGCGATTTCGCCTTTCCGGCGCAATCTTATAACGGATCTGATATCCTGCACACTTTCCACGTGTCGATGGTGCCCGTCCAGTTCTCTCTAAAGGTCACGCCGCTCGGACGCAAAGCGCGGGTCATTCCTTACGTGGGCGGCGGCATCGGGGCCTACTTCGTGAGCGCGAGCGTCTGGGGATCAATCGTCGATTTCAGCCAGCCATATACCTATACCGACCCCGTCTTGGGCGATGTGTCGGTCTATCCGGTCGTCGGGGCCGACGCCCACGAGACCCGTCTCGTCCTCGGCGGCCACGCCTTCGCCGGGGTCATGATCCCCATCGGATACCGGATGACCATCGAGGCCGAAGCCCGCTATCATTACGTCACGGTCAATTTCCACGAAGCTTTCCCCTCCCCGGAATACGAGAAGTTCGACCTGAGCGGACTCTCGCTCAGCATCGGGTTCAATTACTGGTTCTGAGACCCCGGCCAACCAGCCTCTTCCCGCCTCGAACAGGGCCGGCCGCAAGCCGGCCCTTTTTTTATGGGTTACTTCAAGGATATGGCCTGGGCCGTTGCTATCCCGGCCCGACGGCCCGCTGTCAGGACGGCTTCTCGACCGGCACGGTCTGGGATTTGTCGAAATGGATGAGGAGCCGGCCCCAAACGGAAGCGATCTCCATCTCGCCTGCCAAGCGGCAGGGCATGGCCGGCTTCTGAAAAAGGTCCCGGACGTCCTTTCCAGCCTCGAAGAAATCGATGATGAAAGGCAGGGAAAAGATCCGCTCACCCGAGCGCGGCAGGCTCTTGTCTCCGGGGACGAGGCCGGAAAGGACCTCTTTTTCCCCGAACGACAGGCTGTAATTGATCCGGCTGACGATGAGCTCGTAGCCGTTGAGGTTCTTGAACCGGGGCCGGAAGACGAGGTCGGCCCCGCCGACGGTCAGGTCGTTGACCTTAACGGGAAGGAAATCGACCTCCGGGTCCTTGAAGATGGGGAACTCTCCCGGAAAGGCGAACCCCGCCCTCTCCTCACGTTTCCTGTCATCGGTGAAGAACATGTCCCCGACGATGTCGCACAAGGCTTTTTCCTCGATCGGGCCCACGGCCTCGAAGAGCAAGGCGTAGGAGATCTTTACGGGCAGGGCGATCAAGGTGTCCCGCCCGCCGGGCAGGGAGAGCGGTTCGTCGAGGCTCACGGACATGTTGAGGAATTCCCTCTGGTTGATGATGACCCGATAGCGGTACCGGACGAGCTTCCGATCCGACGCCGCTCCGTTCGTGACATTGATGTGGAAGGCCAGGGTGAGGCCGGATGAGCTGAGGTCCTGGATGACTTTTTCCCTCAGAGAAAGCGAAATGTCCTCCCGCGGGAAGCCGCCCGCAATACTCCAAAGGGGGACCGCAGCCGAAAAGGCCGCGAAGACGAACAGGATCTGCGCCGCGAACCGCGGCAGGACTGGGTTCCGCTGGAATATTATCATTTTGAAATCCCTAGGATACACGAAAAGAACCCGTGAGACAAGCCGGCGCGACCATTGAAAAACGCTCTGCTTCCCGGACCGGGCCATTGTTTTTTGCCGCCCGAAAGGATATGCTTCGAGGCCGGGCCGGCGAGGTGCCCGGAGAGGAGGCTGTCTGTGCGGAAGAGAGCTTGGGTCATCGCGTTCCCGTCGCTGGCGATCGTGGCCCTCTTGGCCGTTTCCTGCCGCAAGGACGAGGCCCCGAAGGGCGAGAGGGTCGCCGAGAAGCTGGGCAGGGACGAAGCCGTCTACGTCAAGAGGACCGCGGGCGGCGTGGAGGAGACCGTCCTGGCCATGGACTTCGCCAAGGTCGAACGGCCGACGAAGACCGGAGAATTCACCGAACTCCCGCACCTCCCCCCCGTCCGGCAGGGAAAGACCGGGACCTGCTGGTCGTTCGCCGCGACCTCGCTTCTTGAATCCGAAGCGAGGCGCCTCGGCAAGGCGGACGTCAAGCTGTCCGAGATGTACATCGTCTACTGGGAATATGTCGAGAAGGGCCGCCGCTTCGTCCGGGAAAGGGGGGGGTCGTTCCTCGGCCAGGGCTCCGAGCCTAACTCGGCGCTCGAGCGCGTCAAGCAGTACGGCCTCGTCCGCGAAGCCGATTATCCGGGCCTTCCCCCCGGGCGTACGGAGCACGACCATGGCCCGCTCTTCCGCGAGTTCAAGGCTTATCTGGAGGGCCTCAAGGCCCGCGGCGACTGGGACGAGGCCCGGGCCATCGCCGGCGTCCGGGAGATCCTCGACCGGCACCTGGGAAAACCTCCGGAGAGGATCACCGTGGACGGCCTCGCCCAGACCCCGAAGCAATTCCTCGAGCGGACCTTGGGCCTCAACCCCGCGGATTACGTCTCTTTCATCAGCTTCTCTTACCTCCCGTTCTACACGAAGGGCGAATACAGGGTCCCCGACAACTGGGGACACGGCCGCGACTACCACAACCTGCCCCTTTTCGAATTTTCGCTGGCGCTCCTCCGGGCCCTCCGGCGGGGGTACTCGGCCGACCTGGCCGTGGACTTCACCGAACCGGGATACTGCGGGGAGCTCGGCATCGCCATCGTTCCTTCGTTCGATATTCCCCGGAACTTCATCGACCAGTCGAGCCGGGAGTACCGCTTCGTCTCGGGAAGCTCCACGGACGACCATGCGGTCCACTGCGTGGGGTATAAGGAAGGCAAGGACGTCTGGTTCCTGATCAAGGACTCTTGGGAGAACGCCTACCGGAGCGACCACAAAGGGTATTATTTCTACCGGGACGACTACATCAAGCTCAAGACCCTGATGTTCATGGTCCACAAGGACGCGGTCAAGGGGGTCCTGGCTAATTTTTCCGAATAAGAAAGAATAAAGGAGGACGGTCCTGTTTTTCTCAGAAGGGCAAGACCGTCCCCATGAATCTTCTTCCCAGCTCGCGGGAAAACCTGCTAGAATATGAAATTGAGATGGCTCAGCTGAAGCTCGATTTCGCCGACCGGAAACTCTTCGTCAGGCTTTTCGGCGGGGACGTCTACGCCGTCGGCGGATCGGTCCGCGACCTCATCCGCGGGACGCCCTCTCCCGACGTCGATCTCCTTGTCGCCCGCCGGCCGATCACGGAGATCGTCCGCGAGCTCCGGAAACACGGCCGGGTCGGCCTGGTCGGGAAGAGCTTCGGGATCATCAAGTTCACGCTTGCCGGCAAGACCTACGATGTCGCCCTGCCGAGGAAGGACCTTCCCCGCGGGAGCGGGGCCAAGGGCCATAAAGACTTCGTCATCGCCGCCGACCCGGAGCTGCCCATCGAAAAAGACTTGGAGCGCCGCGACTTCCGCTGCAACAGCATGGCCCTCCGGCTCAAGGACGGCGTTCTCATCGATCCCTTCGGGGGCCGGGAAGATACGCTGGCGAAAAGGATCAGGCTGACGAACCCCGGCGCCTTCCCCGACGACCCGCTCCGCATCCTGCGGGTCGCCCGTTTCGCCTCGGTCCTCGGGTTCTCCGTCGATCCCGCGATCTACGGGATCGCGCGGTCCATCGACCTCGGCGGCCTGAGCGTCGAGCGGGTCAACGAGGAGCTGTTCAAGATCCTCCTCGGGTCGGCCCGGCCTTCGGTGGGCCTCGAAGAGCTTTTCAAGCTCGGGGTCCTGGACGAGCTGTTCCCCGAACTCGGCGCCCTGGCCCTCGTCATCCAGGACTCGGTCTTCCACCCGGAAAAGGACCCCTTCGGCCACCACACGGTCTGGCAGCACACGAAGCTCGCCGTCGACCAGGCGGCCTCCCTGGCCCGGGGCGTCGGCCTCGACCAGGCCAGGACGTTGACCCTTCTCCTGGCCGCTCTCTATCACGATATCGGCAAGCGGGCGACCACGCGCTGGGAATTCAAGCGGGGCCGGATGGCTATCACCTCCTGCGGGCACGACGTCCTGAGCGGCCGGCTGGCCGGGAAGGTCCTGGCGCGTTTCCGGATCCACTCCTGGAACGGATATCCCTTGGGTCAGATGGTCCCCCTCCTCATCCGGACCCATCATCGGGCCGCCGAGCTCTGGCAGAACAGGGGATCGGTCACGAAAAAGGCCTTCAACCGTCTGGCGGCTGAGATCCGGGGGGAGATCAGCCTGATGATCTATCTCGACGCGGCCGACCGGGCCGGCCGCGGGAAGAGGCTTGTCCGGGGCCTGGACCGCGAGTCCCACTGGCTCGTCCGGCGGTTCGAGGAACTCCGGGTCAACAGGGAGACGATCAAGCCCCTGATCATGGGCCGGGACCTCATCGGCCTGGGCGTCCCTCCGGGGCCCGGCATGGGGAAGATCCTGAAGAAGCTCACCAAGATGCAGCTCGACGGCGGCTTCGAGACCAGGGCGCAGGGGCTCGAAAAGGCCCGCCGGCTCATCGAAAGGAAGACGGTATGACCATCCTTGTCACCGGGGGCGCCGGCTACATCGGGTCGCATACGGTCAAGGAACTCCGAAGAAACGGGTTCGACGTTCTCGTCTTCGATAATTTCTCCTCAGGCAAGAAGGATCTCATCCGGACGACGCCGTACGTCCAGGGCGACCTGATGGACAAGCCTGCCGTTCGGGAGGCGTTCCGGACGAGGTCCATCGCGGCCGTCCTCCATTTCGCCTCCCTCATCCAGGTCGGTGAGTCCTACGCCGACCCTCGGAAATACTACACCCATAACCTCCAGACCAGTCTCAACCTCCTCGATGCCATGCTCGAGGCCGGCGTGGCCAACCTCATCTTCTCCTCGAGCGCGGCCATCTACGGCGTCCCGGAGGAGACGCCCATCCCCGAGACCCATCCGCTCAATCCGGCCAACCCCTACGGCCAGACCAAGCTCATGGTCGAAAGGATCCTCCGGGACTATGACCGGGCCTACGGCCTGAGGTCCATTTCCCTCCGGTATTTCAACGCCGCCGGCGCCGACCCGGACGGGGAAACGGGAGAAACGCACCACCCCGAGACGCACCTCATCCCGAACATCCTCCTCAGTCTCCTCGGAAAGGGACCGCGGCTCGGCATTTTCGGGGACGATTTTCCGACGCCGGACGGGACGGCCGTCAGGGATTACATCCACGTCGCCGACCTGGCCGCGGCCCACGTCCTGGCCCTGAAGGCCCTCCTTTCGGGCCGGCCGAGCGACAGCTTCAACCTCGGGACCAATGTCGGCTTTTCCGTCCTGGAGGTCATCCGGAAAGCCGAAGAGGTGACGGGTCGGAAGATCCCCTATGACGTCCGGCCGCGGCGGGAGGGCGACGTGGCCGTCCTCCTCGCCTCCAACGAGAGAGCGGAGCAGGCTCTCGGCTGGAGGCCCGCGCTTTCGTCGCTCGAGACGATCATCGAGACCGCCTGGAAATGGCACAGCTCGGGAATGGCGGGTTGACGCCGTTCTTCCCTCATGCTATAACTATGGGCTAAAAATGAAGATCCGGATTATGGTTATCAGTTGCCTCGTGTCCGTTGCCCTGGCGTTCTCTCTCTCCGGCTGTGCATCGCACCCCAAACCCGTCAAAACGACCCCCGGAACGCCGGCCCAACCGGCCGGGAAGGCAGTCCCCATTACCCCTACGGGCCGGGAGACCGGCAAGCCGGCCAAACCGAACGAGCTTCCCGTTCTGGAGAAGACGGATATCAACGGCGAGGCCCAGGCCGAGAAGAACGGCGACACGGACAAGGAGGCCTCGGCCCTTCTTGAGGAAGGGTTCGCCGCCTATCAGGAGGCCCTGGGCGCCATCGACCGGAAGGACATGGACACCGCTCTGGCCAAGCTCGACGAAGCCTACGAGACCCTCCCCAAAATCAAGCTTGCCCAAGACTCCCCCCTTCTCCGGGAAAAAAACGGCCTCCGGATCCTGATCGCCCAGAGGATCCAGCAGGTCTACGCCTCGAGCCAGCAGATGAACGCTCCCAGGATGAGGACCGTCTCCTCGGTCAACAACTCCATCCCCCTCGTCGAGAACCAGTGGGTCGAGAAGGAAATCTCGAGTTTCCAGACCGGCGAAAAGGCCTGGTTCCTGGGCGCCTATAAGCGGTCCGGGCTGTACAAGGACATGATCACCGACGAGCTTCGCGGAGCGGCGCTCCCCGAACAGCTCGCCTGGGTCCCGATGATCGAGAGCTGGTTCATGGTCCGGGCCCTGTCCACCGCCCGCGCCCTGGGGATGTGGCAGTTCATCTCTTCAACAGGCTATCGGTACGGCCTCAAGCGGGACAAGTACGTCGACGAACGGATGGACCCCGTGAAAGCCACCCGAGCGGCTGTCCAATATCTGGGCGACCTCCACGCGATGTTCGGGGACTGGACGACGGCCCTGGCGGCCTATAATTGCGGCGAGGGCTATGTCCAGAGGGTCATCCAGGCCCAGAGGATCGACTATCTCGACAACTTCTGGGACCTCTTCAACAGCCTGCCCTGGCAAACGGCCCGCTACGTGCCCCGGTTCATCGCGGCCCTGATGATCATCTCCAACCCGGCCAAGTACGGCTTCGAGCTGCCGGCGCCCGACCCGCCCCTGAAGTTCGAGACCGTCCGGGTCAACACTCCCGTCAAGCTGGCCGGACTGGCCCAGAGCCTGGGGCTCGACCCGCTCCTCCTGACCGTCCTCAATCCCGAGCTCCGGTTTGACTCGACGCCCAACTACGAATACGATCTCCGCGTCCCCGATGGCTACGGGGAGAAATGCCTGAGCTGTGTCGCAACCCTTCCTCAATACGTCCCGCCCGATGTCATCACGGACCGTTATCGAGTCCTCAGGGGGGATTCGCTCGGGGCCATCGCCCGCAAATTCCGGACGTCCGTGGACATCCTGATGCGGCTCAACGGACTGAAGAGCAGCACGATCATCCGCGAAGGCCAGGTCCTCCGGATCCCCGTCAGCGGCCAGCCTTCGAATCCCTCTCCAGCCGTATCTTCGCCGGCCGCCAAGCCGGGGGAAAAGGTGATCTACGTGGTCAAGGCCGGGGACACCCTCTTCACGATCTCCAAGATGTTTGGGACGACGGTCGAGAAGATCAAGGCCGACAATAGCTTGACGTCGGACGAGCTCACGGTCGGCCGGAAGCTCAAGATCCAGGTCGGGCGATCGTAGGCCCTGGCGTCTTTTCCTTTCCGTGTCAGCTCATATCAACGGGAAGTTCCGCGCGGCCTCGCCGCCCGTAGGCCATCGCCTCATGGACGTGGGTCGTGGGCTTCTACCAGACGTCGCCGGTCACTCCCAGCCCGGGCCGAACGTTGAGGACAAGACGGTCCTTGACGGTCTGGACTCCCTGGAAGGGGTCGTTCGCGATGAGCAGGTTCCCGTCAAGGTCGGCGTAGTCGAAAAGCGGCATGACGGCCGCGGCCGCCGAAATGCCGAGGGAGGTCTCGATCATGCAACCGACCATGAGCTTCAGGCCGAGCGCCCGGGCCATCGCGGCCATCCGAACGGCCTCCTGGACACCCCCGCACTTCATGAGCTTGATGTTGAGGCCGTGGAAGTACGGCGTGATCTTCGGGATATCCGAGGCCTTCATCAGGCTCTCGTCGGCGAAGATCGGGAGCTTCGCCCTCTCCTTGAGCCAGGCATAGTCCTTGAGCATGGCGGCGGGCATGGGCTGTTCGACGAGCTCGACGCCCCGGCCCGCCATCCAGTCGATCATCTCCAGGGCCTCCTCCTTCGATTTCCAGCCCTCATTGGCGTCCACACGGAGGGGCTTGCCAGTGACGGCCCGGATCCCCTCGATGATCTTCCGGTCGTCCTTGGTTCCGACCTTGATCTTGTAAACGCCGAAGTCCGCGGCCTCGCGGACCTTCTGCTGCATGGCCGGCACCTCGTCGATGCCGATGGAATAGGTCGTCGTCAGGGCCTTGTCGCGGCCGAGCCCGAGGAGTCTCCAAAGCGGAACGCCGAGCTTTTTGCCCGTCCAGTCCAGGAGGGCCATGTCGATGGCGGCCTTGGCCGCGTGCTCGCCCGGGGTCAGGGTCTCGAGCTCGTTCCAGCGGACGGCGTATTCGCGGAGGTCCCCCTCCAGGACGGGCCGGGCCTTTTCGATGAAGGCGGCGGCGCCCTCCGCGGTCTCTTCATAGCGGGCGATCGGAGCCGCCTCCCCCATCCCCACGGTCCCGTCGCGCTCGATCTTGAGGAAGGCGTTGCGCCGTGTCGTCCAGGTCCCGCGCGAGAGTCCCCAGGCGTGCCGGAGCTTGAGGTCGATAAGCTTGACTGAGACCCGTGTCTTTCCCCTTCCATCCTTGAGGGCTTGGCCGAGCGCGGATGGGACCGAAACGAGCGCGCCGGCCGCGGCCGCTCCCGACAATTTCAGGAAATCCTTTCTTTTCATGGCCGACTCCTCTCGCCGGCCATTATATGAAAAGGCCCCTGAAAATATCCAGCTGATTCGCGGGAGCGATGATGAGGTCACGGCTTTTCGCCAGCCGCGTTCAGGGCTATAATGGACCTTCAGGAGATCAGGCCATGCCCAGATTCGCCGTGCTTTTTCTTATCGTCGCCGCTCCCTTGCTCACCCTCGCGCCGGGGGAAAGATCGTCCCCGCCCCTTGCGGCCGTGGTCATCAATCCGGCCGAGGACATGCACAGCCGGTCGACCTCGACGTCCGACGTCGTCAGCCAGGCCCTCCTCGGCACGAACGTCATTGTCCTCGCTACAGAGAAGAACTCAGACGGGGAGGTCTGGTATGACGTCGAGACGCCCGACACCTACAAGGGCTGGATCTTCGGGCCCTCCCTCAGGGTCCTGAAACCGGGGGACAAGTCCTATGCATCGCAGGGCAGGATCTTCGAGGTCACGGACCTCCTGGCCAATATCTATCGCGAGCCCGACACCACCAAGCACAAGCCCGTCAAGGTGGCCCCGATCAGCTCCGTCCTCGAGATCGTCCGGGAAAAGGACGAGCGCTGGGCGGAGATCGTGCTCCCCTGCGGGACCAAGGCCTGGATCCAGAAAGGCGACGGGGCTTTCCACGAGGGGCCGATGGTCTGGCCACGCCGGACCCCCGAAGAGATGGTCGCCTTGTCCGAGCGCTTCATCGGACTCCCCTACCTCTGGGGGGGGACATCCCCGTTCGGCCTTGACTGCTCCGGTTTCGTCCAGCTCATCTACAAAATGAGCGGCATCCCCATCCTCCGGGACGCGGACATCCAGTTCAAGGGGAGCGGCCTTCTCGCGGTCATGGCCGGGGACGAGACGGCCGGAGATCTCGTCTTTTTCGGCAGCGCGAAAAACAAGATCGGCCACGTCGGGATGATGATCAACCGCGAGCAGTTCATCAGCGCGACGGTCCACGAAAAGCCGGTCGTCCAGGTTTCGAACCTCAAGGACGCTTACTGGCAGCGGATCTATCAGGGAGCGCGCAGGGCAAAAAGATAGGCCCTCCGGCAGGGAGCGGCAGGGAGCGGAGTCTTCGGAGCGACCAATAAAAGTGCGGCGGAGCGGCTCGAAGCCGCACTTTTAGGAAAGATCTGAAGCGAGTCTTCGCTCTTGCTGCCCGGCGATTCCGTCGCTAAGCAAACAGGCTCGGAGCTGCAATTCTGGTAAATATCTGAAACGATCCTCGGAACTTAGAACTGAGCGGACATCCGCATCGAACATAGGCTATGGAACTCCCCCCCAGGAATAAATGTGCGGCCTTCTGAAAGGAGATATACCTGTCCGGAGGATAAAAAAAAGGCCCCGCCGTAGCCGGGCCTTTTTGACAATGACTTTTGAACGGACTACTTTCCAGCCGACTTCTTGGCCTCTTTCTTCTTCTTGGCCTTTTTTTTGTATTCCGTGCCGACGAGCTCGAGCATGGCCATCACCGAGCCGTCCCCCATCCTCCGGTCGAGCTTGACGATCCGGGTGTATCCGCCGGGCCTCTCAGAGAAACGCGGGGCGATCTCGTCGAAAAGCTTTTTCACGGCGGATTCCTTCGTCATATAGGCGAGGGCCTGACGACGGGCGTGAAGGGTTCCCCTCTTGCCCAGGGTGATCATCTTCTCGGCCAGCGGCCGCGCGACCCGGGCCTTGCCCAACGTGGTCGTGATCCGTTCCCGCTCGAGGAACGATGTCACGAGGTTGCGCAGGAGGGCCCGCCGGTGGGCCGAGTTTCTCCGCAGGTATCCTTTCTTGACTTGGTGCCTCATTCATCCACTTCCTTCCCGGGCTTGGTCTCCTTGACCTCCACCTGGATCCGCTCGATGAGCTTAGGGTGGAGCTCCAGGTTCAGTCCGAGGTTCAGGTTCGACAGGGTCTCCTTGATCTCGGCCAACGACTTGCGACCGAAATTCTTCGTCTTGAGGAGGTCCTCTTCGGTCTTCTGGACGAGCTCGTAGATCCTCTCGATGCCGGCCGCCCGAAGGCAGTTATTGGACCGGACCGAAAGCTCCAAGTGGTCGATCGTCTTGGCCAGCACGTCCGCCTGGCCGAGATAGGGAATCTCTTTCTTGGTCGGGGCCTGTTCCTTTTCCAAGGGCTCGTCGACGACGTTCAGGAAGATCCCGAGATGGTCCCTCATGATCTTGGCCGCCTGGGAGAGGGCGTCCATGGGACGGATGGCGCCGGTCGTCCAGATCTCCAGGGTCAGGCTCTCGTAGTCGATCCTCTTTCCGACGCGGGCCGGCTCGACCTTGTAGTTGACTTTCAGGACGGGAGAATGGGAGGAATCGAGGGGGATGTAATCCAGGCTCAGCTCATCGTCGAAATTCTGGTCAGCGGGGATATAGCCCCGGCCGTTCTTGACGATCATCTCGATCTCGAGCGTCCCGTCGGCATCGAGCGACGCGATGGGGACGTCCCTGTTGAGGATCTCGATGTCGGAATCGTGGGCGATGTCCGAAGACTTGGCCTGGTTCGGCCCGGCCTTCTTGAGGGTCATCCGTTTCGGATCGTCTCCCGTGAGCTTGAGGGGGATGCTCTTGAGGTTGAGGATGATATCCGTCACGTCCTCGACGACCCCGGGGATGGTCGAGAATTCATGGAGCACGCCGTGAATCCGGACGGCCGTGATGGCGGCCCCGGTGATCGACGAAAGGAGGATCCGGCGCAGGGCGTTTCCCACCGTGATGCCGTAGCCTCGCTCGAAGGGCTGGGCCTGGAACCGGCCGTATTTCTCCGTCAGCGTCTCAAAATCGCACTCCAAATACTTTGGCCTCTGAAAATTCGTTTCCGTCATGTGTCCTCCTTCTGGGGATATCCTCGTAGGGGTCCCTCAGGACATTATTTGGAGTAAAGTTCGACCACCAGATGCTCTTCCACGGGGAGGGTGACATCCTGACGGGTCGGAAGGGCGAGGACCCTTCCCTTCAGGTGCTCCCTGTCCACTTCGAGCCATCCGGGAACGGACTTGCTCTTGTTTGAGGCGACGACGGCCTGCATGTCTTCGCTCTTGGCCGTCCGCTCCTTGAATTCGATGACGTCCCCGGCCTTGACCAGCGCCGAGGGGATGTTGACCCGGCGGCCGTTGACGCGGAAATGCCCGTGGGCGATGAGCTGGCGGGCGTGGCCACGGGACAGGGAAAATCCCATCACGTAGATGGCGTTGTCGAGCCGCCGCTCGAGCATCGACAGGAGGTTCTCTCCGGTGATGCCCTTCTGCCGCTCGGCCCGCTCGAAGAAGAAGCGGAACTGCTCCTCCGACATCCCGTAGTACCTTTTGAGCTTCTGCTTCTCCCGGAGCTGGATCGCGTAACCGAGCACGCGCTTCCTGTTGCGTCCGTGCTGGCCGGGCGCGTAGGGCCGCCGCTCGAGGGGGCACTTGTCCGTCAGGCACTTGTTGCCTTTGAAGAACAGCTTATTCTTTTCGACCCGGCACAGCCGGCAGTCAGGTCCTTGATATTTCGCCATGGTCCTCTCCTTCGGGCCTCAGACCCGCCGTCTCCGGCGGACCCGGCAGCCGTTGTGCGGGATGGGGGTCACGTCCTTGATCGATTTGATCTCGAGCCCGGCCGCCTGGAGGGCGCGGATGGAGGATTCACGGCCGGCGCCCGGCCCCGTCAGCCGGACGTCAACGTAACGCACGCCGAACTCCCGGGCCTTCGTGGCCACGCCCTTGGCGGCCAGCTGGGCGGCGAAGGGGGTGCCTTTCCGGGCCCCTTTGAACCCCGAGGTGCCGGCGCTGGCCCAGCAGAGGGTCCCGCCCTGGTGGTCCGCGATGGTGATGATCGTATTATTGAACGTGGACTGGATGTGAGCCACTCCGTACGCGATCTCTTTCCGGACTTTCTTTTTCTTGGTTTTGGCTTTGGGCATGGGCGCGTCCCCTCCTTAGGCTTTCTTTTCCTTGAGTTTCTTGATCTTGGAGCCGCGGACGCCTTTCCGGGTCCGGGCGTTCGTCTTGGTCCGCTGGCCCCTCGTGGGGAGTTTCTTCTTGTGACGGAGGCCCCGGTAGCAGCCGATGTCGACGAGCCTCTTGATGTTCATAGTGATTTCCTTGCGGAGATCACCCTCGATCTTTTCCCGCTTCTCGATGATCCGGCGGATCTTGTCGACCTCGTCCTCGGTCAGGGCCTTGACCTTCTTGTTCTTGTCGATCTTGGCTTCGGCCAGGATCTTTCCCGATTTGGAGCGGCCGATGCCGAAGATGTAGGTCAGTCCGATCTCGATCCTCTTTTCCGGCGGGAGCGTGATGCCTGCGATTCTTGCCATGTTGACCTCGTCCTATCCCTGTCTTTGTTTGTGCCGCGGGTTGGTGCAGATGACCCGCACGATGCCCTTGCGCCGGACGATCTTACAGTTCCGGCAGATCTTTTTCACAGATGCTTTGACTTTCATCGTCCTGTCCTTTTATTTGTATCTGTACGTGATGCGTCCCTTGGTCAGGTCGTAGGGAGAGAGTTCCACCAGGACCCGGTCGCCCGGGAGGATCCGGATGAAGTGCTTCCGCATCTTCCCCGAGATGTGGGCCAGGATGACGTGCTTATTCGAGAGCTCGACCCGGAACATGGCGTTCGGGAGGGTCTCGAGGACCACGCCTTCGGCCTCGAACATGTCCTGCTTAGGCATGGGGACTCTCCTTCATAAAGGGGGACCGCCCGGCCGCGCTGTCCCGTGCCCGCGCGCTCAGGATCTCCGGCCCGTCCTCGGTCAGGGCTACGGTATGTTCGTAATGGGCCGAGAGGCTGCGGTCCCGGGTCACGGCCGTCCAGCCGTCCTCCAGGACCTCGACCTCGTAAGACCCCAAGGCGATCATGGGCTCGATGGCCAGAGTCATGCCGGGCTTGAGCTTCGGGCCCCGGCCGGGAGCCCCGAAGTTCGGGACCTGGGGCTCCTCGTGGAGGGCCCGGCCGATGCCGTGGCCGACGAACTGGCGGATGACGGAGAACCCGTCCCCCTCGACGGACCGCTGGACGGCGGCCGAGATGTCGGAGAGCCGGTTCCCCTCCCGCACTTGTTCAAAGCCCTTGAAAAAGGCCTTCTTCGCCGACTCGATGAGCCGGCCGGCCTCGTCGCTCGTCCGGCCGACAGGGACGGTCACGGTCGAGTCGCCGTAAAAACCCTCATAGAGGACGCCGAAATCCAGGCTGACGATGTCGCCCTCCTGGAGGAGACGCCCCGAGGGGATGCCGTGGATGATCTCCTCGTTCACCGACACGCAGACCGAGGCCGGGTAGCCCCGGTACCCCTTGAAGGCCGGCACGGCGCCGAGCTCGCGGGTCCGCTTTTCCGCGTAAAGGTCCAGGTCACGGGTCCGGATCCCAGGCCGGACCAGAGGCTCGAGCTCATCCAGGACCTGGGCCACGATCCGGCTGCTCTGCCGCATGACTTCGAGCTCCGCGCTGGACTTGTAGATGATCATGGCCGCACCTGGGAATCCTCTGTTCCGCGGAGCACGCCGTCCAGAACCAGCCGGATAGGCCGGAACGTCTCTTCGATCGTGCCGTTGCCGTCGATCCGGTGGAGGACGCCCTTGGCCTGGTAATAGGCGATCAGGGGCTCCGTTTTCGTATGGTAGGTCTTCAGCCGTTCCGGCACGAGCTCGGGCCGATCGTCCTGTCTCTGGACGAGGGCCGCGCCGCAGAGGTCACAGACCCCTTCCCGGACGGGCTTCTTCGTGATGACATTGTAGATCGCCTCACAGCTGGGGCACAGCCGGCGGCTGCCAATCCGCCGGGCGACGATGTCCTCACGGACATCGATCAGGAAGACGACCTCCCGGCGGCCGCCGTCCAGCGATTTGAGGTCTTTGGCCTGGGAGAGGTTCCGCGGGTAGCCGTCGAGAATGTAGCCGATCCGGCAGTCCGGCCCCGCCAGCCGTTCCTTGAGGAGGGCGAGGACGATGGCGTCGTCGACCAGGCCGCCCTTGCCCATCTGGGAGGCCGCCTGGAGGCCGATCTGCGTTTTCTTCTGGACAGCGTCCCGGAGGAGATCCCCGGTGGAGATCTTGGGAAAACCGTAGGCCGACCGCACGAGGTCGCCCACGGACCCTTTCCCGCTACCGGGAGCGCCCAGGAGGACGACTCTCATCACCTTCTCCCCCTGATCCGGCTCCGGCGCATGAACCCGTCGTAGTGGCGCATGACGAGCTGGGCCTCGATCTGTTGCATGGTGTCCATGGCGACGCCGACGACGATCAGGATCGACGTCCCTCCGAACAGGAAGTCGATGCCCAACCCCTGGGTCATGAACTTGGGCAGGTTCATCTCGAGCCACGTCCCGATCCAGGGCAGGGCCTGGACCTTGATGCCCGTGATCAGGAACTCCGGCAGGATGGCGACGACCGCCAGGTAGACGGCGCCGACGAGGGTGATCCTCGACAGGACCTCGTCGATGTAATCGGACGTGTTCTTGCCCGGGCGGATGCCGGGGATGAAGCCGCCGTACTTCCGCAGGTTGTCGGCCACGTCGACCGGGTTGAAGATGATCGAGATGTAGAAGTAGGTGAAGAAGATGATGGCCGCGACGTAGAAGAGGTTGTAGAGGGGCATGCCCATGCCGAACTGTTGGGCGACCGACTGGAGGGCCGGGACCTTGACGAGCTGGGCGAAGGTCGCGGGGATGGTGATGACGGAGGCGGCGAAGATGATCGGGATGACGCCGCCCGTGTTCACCCGGAGGGGCAGGTGCGTGCTCTGGCCGCCGTAGACCTTCCGCCCGACGACGCGCTTGGCGTAGGACACCGGGATGCGGCGCTGGCCGCGCTCGACGAAGACGATGAACCCGATGACCGCGATCATCAGGGCGCCCAGGAAGATCATCTTCAGGGGATTCATGGTGTTGGTCTTGAGGCCGCTGAGCATGCTGATGAGCCCGGACGGGAAGCGGACGACGATCCCGGCGAAGATGATGAGCGAGATCCCGTTGCCGATCCCCCGGGCCGAGATCTGCTCGCCGAGCCACATGACGAAGACGGTCCCGGTCGTCAGGGTCAGGATGGTCAGCAGCCTGAACCCCCAGCCGCCGTGGGGAACGATGAGGGCGCCTCCAGGGCTCTTGAGGGATTCGAGGAAAGCGGCGATGCCGAAGGACTGGATGAAGCAGATCCCGATCGTGCCGTAGCGGGTGTACTGGGTGATCTTCTTCCGGCCCAGCTCGCCCTCCTTGGACAGCCGTTCGAGGTAGGGCCAGACGACCGTGAGCAGCTGGAGGATGATGGAGGCGCTGATGTAGGGCATGATGCCGAGGGCAAAGATGGTCATACGCGACATGTAGCGTCCCGAGAACAGGTCGATGAACCCCAGGAGGGAGCCCTTTTGCTGCGCCCAGAACTCCGCCAGGGCCGAGGCGCTGATGCCCGGGTTGGGGATCTGGCCGCCGATCCTGTAAACCGCCAGGAGGAGGAGGGTGAAGATGACCCTCTTGCGGAGCTCCGGGATGCTGAAGATGTTGCGGATGCTGTCTAACATTATTCTTTCCCGATGGTGACGGCTTTGCCGCCCTTGTCCTCGATCTTTTTCAGGGCCGACCCGGAAAACTTATGGGCGTGGATGGTCTTCGGGGAGGCGAGCTCGCCCCGCCCCAGGACCTTCACCTGTTCAGACCCGTTCTTGATCAGCCCGGCCGCGACCAAGTCCTTGATCTCGACCTCTTTCTTGGCGATCTTGGCCAGGCTGTCCAGGTTGATGACGGTGTATTCGGTCCGGAAGATGTTGGTGAAGCCCCGCTTGGGGACACGGCGGACGAGCGGCATCTGGCCGCCCTCGAAGTCCCGCTTGCGGGAATAACCGCTGCCGGAGAGCTGCCCCTTGCTGCCGCGGCCGGACGTCTTGCCCAGCCCGGAGCCCGGTCCCCTCCCTACTCGTTTGCGATCCTGTCTCGATCCTTTGGCCGGTTTCAGGTTGCTGAGGTTCATGGCTTTTCGGTCGCCTCCACTTTCAACACATGGGCCAACTTGCGGACCATGCCGAGCGTCTCGGGGGATTCCCGGCGGACGACGTGGGACTGGAGCTTTCTCAGGCCGAGACCCTTGGCCACGATACGCTGCGACCTTGGATGACCGACCAGGCTCCGGACGAGCGTGATCTTCAGGTAGCGTTCTTGGTCCGGGCCCTTCTCAGCCCGCTTCCGGGTCTTTACGGATTTCGTCGTTGTCTCCGTCATAACCCACCCTTGACCTTCCCGCGCATCTTGGCCACGTCATCGGGGTTCCGGACGCTCCGGAGGGCGTCCAAAGTGGCGTTGGCCACGCTGATCGGATTGTTGCTTCTCAGGGACTTGGTCAGGATGTCCCGGATCCCGGCCAGCTGCATGATGACCCTGACGGCGCCGCCGGCGATGACACCCGTCCCCTTCGCGGCCGGCCTGAGGACGACCAGACCGGCGCCGTCGACCCCTTTGACGAGGTGGGGCAGCGTCGTGTCCGCCAGGGGGACCCGGATCATGTTCTTCTTGGCCGCTTCGACTCCCTTGCGGATCGCCTGCGGCACTTCGCGGGCCTTGCCCTTTCCTATGCCCACTCGGCCGCGCTCGTTGCCGACGGCCACCAGGGCCGAAAAGCTCAGGTTCTTTCCGCCCTTGACGACCTTCGTGACCCTGCGGATGGAGATGACCTGGTCCTTGAGCTCGAAGCCGTCCTCATCGACGGCGATAGCCTTCTCGAATCTTCGATCGTCCACTCTCTCGCCTCCTTAATCGGCCCTTTCCCTTAGAATTGGATGCCTTCTTTCCGCATGGCTTCCGCGAGGGTCTTGATGCGCCCATGGTAGGGGTAAACCCCACGGTCGAACACCACCCGCTCGATCTTCTTGGCCTTCAGGCGCTTGGCGAGCATCTCGCCGAGGAGCCCGCTGGCTTTCTTGTTCTTCCTGTTCTTGGATCTCTCCTTGAACTCTTTCTCGAGGGTCGAGGCGGTCAGCAGGACCCGGCCTTCGGCGTCGTTGATGACCTGAGTGTAGAGGTAGGTGTTGCTCTTGTGTACGTGGACCCGCGGACGCTCCGGCGTCCCCTGGACCTTTTCCCGGATCCGCTTGCGGAGACGGTCGTTCCGCACCCGTTTGGCGACGATCTTGTTCTTAAGCACTGGCCACCCCCGCTTTTCTCTCTTTCTTGATCAGTCTCTCGCCGACGTACCGGACCCCCTTCTGCTTGTAGGGATCCGGAAGGCGGAATTTCTTGATGTCGTTGGCCACCTGGCCCACCTTCTGCCGGTCGATCCCCCGGACGGTGAGCAGGGTCGGCTTTTCGGTCACGACCTCGACCCCGGCCGGGATCTCGTAGACCATCGGCCGGGAGTAGCCCAGGCTGATCTCGAGCCTGTTCTTCTCGACCTTGGCTTTGTAGCCCACGCCTACGATCTCCAGCTGCTTGGAGAATCCCTCGGTGACGCCGCGGACGGCGTTCTGGGCCAGGGCCCGGCAAAGGCCGTGCAGGCTGCGCGTCGTTTTGGCCTCGTCGGCCCGCGTCAGGCTGAGCTGCGGCCCGTCCAGGCTGGCCTGGATCCCGGCGTAGAGAGGCGAGGACAGCCGGCCCTTCTTCGCCTCGAAATCGATCCTGTCCGGCTGGATCGTCACCTTGACGCCCGCCGGGATCGTGATGGGCTTCTTCCCGACTCTAGACATGTTGACCTCTCTTCGCGCTCACCAGATGCTGCAGAGGACTTCTCCGCCCGCGCCGAGCTCTTCGCACTTCCGGCCGGCCAGAACGCCTTTCGACGTTGAAACGATGACCACCCCCAGGCCGTCGAGGACCTTGGGGACCGAATCCTTCGTGCAAAAGATCCGGCATCCGGGCTTGCTGATCCGCCGCAGGCCGCTGATGACGCTCTTGCCGTCCTCCCCGTATTTCAGGGCCAGGTTCAGGACGCCCTGCTTGCTGTCGTCAATGACCTTGAAGTTCTTGATGTACCCCTCTTCCCTGAGGATCTTGGCAATCTCGACCAGGAGCCGGGAGGAGGGGACGTTGACTTCCTTCTTCTTGGTCTTGACCCCGTTGCGGACCCGGGTGAGTAAATCGGAGATGGAATCCATGGACCTATCCTTTCCTCGACGTCACCACGACGACTTCGTGACCCCCGGGATCTCCCCCCTAAGGGCAAGCTCGCGGAAGCACAGCCGGCAGAGGTCGAATTTCCGGTAATAGCCCCGGGAGCGGCCGCAGAGACGGCAGCGGCGCCGGGTCCGGATCTCATACTTGGGCTTTCTCGCGTATTTGGCCATCCGCGCTGTTGTCGACACGTTCACCTCGCCTTTCAGGACTCTCGGAAGGGCATGCCCAGCTTCCTGAGGAGGGCATGGGCTTCCTTGTCGGTCCGGGCCGTGGTCACGATAGTGATGTTCATGCCCCGGGACCTCTCGACCTTCGTGTAATCGATCTCCGGGAACACGAGCTGGTCGCGTAGCCCCAGAGTGTAGTTGCCCCGGCCGTCGAAGGAGCTGCCGGGGACGCCCCGGAAGTCCCTGACGCGGGGCAGGACGATATTGACGAGCCGGTCGAAGAATTCGTACATCCTCCGGCTCCGGAGCGTCACGTAGCAGGCGATCGGCTGGCCCTTCCTCAGCTTGAAGGCCGAGATCGACTTCTTGGCCCGGCCGATCCCGGGGAGCTGCCCGGTGATGAGGCCGAGCTCCGTCTTGGCCGTGTCCAGGAGCTTGATGTTCTGGATCGCGTCGCCGACGCCCATATTGACGATGATCTTCTCCAGGCGGGGCACGGCCATCTTGTTCTTGATCCCGAGCTCTTTCTGGAGCTCGGGGAGGAGTTCTTTCTGGTACTTCTCGTATAAGCGGCTCATGGTGCCATCCTCACTTCTGCTTCTCGATCAGGGCCTCGCACTTGCTGCAGAGCCGGGTCTTGCTGCCGTCCTCGAGCCTCCGTGTCCGGACCCGGACGCCCTGGCCGCATTCCGGGCAGAAGAGCATGACATTGGAGACATGGATCGGGCTCTCCTTCTCCATGACCCCTCCCTGGACGTTCTTGCTGCGGTCGGCCTTGACGAAGTGCTTGCTGAAGTTGATCCGCTCGACGATGACCCGGTCGGTCTCGGGGAAGAGCTTGAGGACCTTCCCGGTCTTCCCCTTGTCTTTCCCCGCGAGGACGACGACGACGTCGTTTTTCTTGAGCTGGATTTTGCCCATCACAGGACCTCCGGCGCCAGGGAGATGATCTTCATGAATTTCCGCTCCCGCAGCTCCCGGCCCACGGGCCCGAAGACGCGGGTCCCGACGGGCTCCCCGGCCTTGTCGATGATGACCGCGGCGTTGTCCTCGAAACGGATGTAGGAGCCGTCCTTGCGGCGGAGCTCCTTGCGGGTCCGGACGATGACGGCCCGGACGACCTTGCCTTTCCCGATCTTGCTCTCGGGGTCCGCCTCCTTGACTGAGGCGGAGATGACGTCCCCGATCCGGGCGATCCGGCCGACGCCGCCGCCCAGGGGCGTGATGGCCATAATCCTCCGGGCGCCGGAATTGTCGGCGACCTTGAGCATGGTCCGCATCTGAATCATGGGCGTTCTCCGGCTTCCAGCTCTTGGCCGCCCTCCGACAGGCCGACGATCTCGAGGACGCGCCACCGCTTCATCTTGCTGATGGGCCGCGTCTCAATGATCCGGACGGTATCGCCGACCTTGCACTTCTCGGTCTCGTCGTGGACGAGGAACGTCTTCTTCTGGCGGACGATTTTCTTGTACAGGGGGTGCCGGATCTGGCGCTCGACCTCGACCGTGACCGTCTTCTTCATCTTCTTGGCGACGACGGTCCCGACCTTGGTGGTCTTCCGTTTCTTTCCCTTGGTGTCCATTCTCTACTCCGTCTCTTTCGAAGGGGCTTTCAAGAGCGTTTTGATGCGGGCGATGTCCCTCTTGACGTTCTTGATCTTCATCGGGCTTTCCAGCTGGCCCAGGGATTTCTGGAAGCGGAGCTTGAAGAGCTGGTCCACGAGCTCCTTTTCCTTGGCCTGCAGTTCGTCGGCCGAAAGTTCTTGCAATTCACGGATCTTCATCGGAGTTCTCTCGCTTCCCGGGAGATGAATCTCGTCTTGATCGGGAGCTTGTGGGCGGCGAGCCGCATGGCTTCCTTGGCGTCCTCTTCCTCGACGCCCTCGATCTCGAAGAGGACCTTCCCCGGCCGGATGACGTCGACCCAGAATTCCGGGTCGCCCTTCCCCTTGCCCATCCGGACCTCGGTCGGCTTCTTGGTGACCGCCTTCCAGGGGAAGGTCCGGATCCAAAGCTTCCCGCGCCGTTTCATATGGCGGGTGATCGTGATGCGGCCGGCCTCGATCTGCCGCGAGGTCAGCCAGCAAGGCTCCAGGGCCTGGAGGCCGAACTCCCCGAAGGACAGAGTGCTCCCCCGCTCGGCCTTGCCCCGCATCCGGCCGCGCTGTTGCTTGCGGAACTTGACTTTCTTGGGCATTAACATGGCTAAATCTCCTCGACCTCCGCCATCTGAGAGGACATCTTCGGCTTCTCGACATCGCCCCGGTAGATCCAGACCTTGATGCCGATCTGGCCGTAGGTCGTGAAGGCCTCGGTGAAGGCGTAGTCGATGTCGGCCCGCAGGGTCTGGAGGGGTAGCTGCCCCTTCAAGTACCACTCCGACCGGGCGATCTCGACGCCGCCGAGGCGGCCCGAGCACATGACCTTGATGCCCTTGGCCCCCATCTTGAGGGCCATGTCCACGGCCTTCCGCATGGCCCGGCGGTAGGCGATCCGCTTCTCGAGCTGGACGGCGATGCCCTCGCCGACGAGCAGGGCATTGAGCTCGGCGTGGTCCACCTCCCGGATGTCGACGTAGACGTCCTTGTGGGCGATCCCCTCGAGGTAGCCCTTCAGGCTCTCGATCTCCTTGCCGCCGCGGCCGATGATGATCCCCGGCCGGGCCGTATGGATGATGATCCGGATCTTCGGGCCCACCCGCTCGATGTCCACCTCCGCGATCCCAGCGTGGTAGTATTTCTCCTTGATCGCCTTCCGCATCCTCAGGTCCTCATGGATGAGGCGGGCGTACTCGGGTCCTTTGGCGAACCAACGGGACATCCACGGTTTGTTGAAGCCGAGCCGGAATCCGTACGGATGTGTTTTCTGTCCCACCGCTTATCTCCCTTTTTCGTCTAAATAGATCTGGACATGGCTCGTCCGCTTCACGACACGATAGGCCCGTCCCATGGGCGCCGGGCGGATCCGCTTGGCCACCGGGCCGCCGCCAATCTGAATCTTCGAGATATAGAGTTTGTCGACGTCGAGGTTGGGGGTCTTCTGCTGGGCGTTGGCGATGGCCGAGCGGAGGACCTTTTCCAGGACGGCGCTGATCTTCTTCTTCTCGCTGAAGCGCAGGATGGTCAGGGCCTCGCCGACGTACCGGTCCCGGATGAGGTCGGCCACAAGCCGGCTCTTCTGGGGGCTCATCCGGATGAACCGGGCGACGGCATGGGAAACGTGACTGGGCTCGCTCATCTTACTTCCCTGCTTTGAGCTGTTTGGCGGTCTTTGAGGTGTGTCCCCGGAAGGTCCGCGTCGGGGAGAACTCCCCGAGCTTGTGCCCGACCATGTTCTCCGTCACGAAGACCGGGATGAACTTCCGGCCGTTGTGGACCCCGATCGTCAGGCCGACCATCTCCGGAATGATCGTCGAGCGCCGGGACCACGTCTTGATGACCTGCCGCTTGCCGCCCTGGACGTCGGCGACCCGGATTTTTTCGAGAAGGTGGGTGTCCACGAAGGGACCTTTGCTCAATGATCTGCCCATGATTACTTGCTCCTCCGCCTGATGATGAAGGCCTGGGTCCTCTTGTTCCGCCGCGTCTTGTACCCCTTCGTCGGGATGCCCTCGGGGCTCACGGGATGACGTCCGCCCTTGGAGCGGCCTTCCCCTCCGCCGTGCGGGTGGTCGATCGGGTTCATGGCGGTCCCGCGCACGTGGGGGCGCCAGCCCTGCCAGCGGCTCCGGCCCGCTTTGCCGATGCTGATGTTCTGGTGATCGAGGTTCCCGATCTGTCCGATCACCGCCCGGCAGTCGAGATGGATCTTGCGGATCTCGGAAGACGGCAGCCGGACCTGGGCATAGTCCCCTTCCTTAGCCAGGATCTGGGCCCCGGTCCCGGCCGACTTCGCCACCTGGCCGCCCTTGTCCTTGCGGAGCTCGATGTTGTGGATGACCGTGCCCAGGGGGATGAATCTCAGGGGCATGGCGTTCCCGGGCAGGATGTCGACCTGGGCGTCGGAGGACACGATCTCCTGCCCGACCTTCAAGCCCAGGGGGGACAGGATGTAACGGCGCTCTCCGTCCCTGTATTTCACGAGGGAGATGAACGACGACCGGTTGGGATCGTACTCGACCGTCTCGATGACGCCGGGGATCCCGATCTTGTCCCGCTTCGCGTCGACCATGCGGTAGAGCTTTTTGTGCCCGCCTCCCCGGTTCCGGATCGAGAGGTGCCCACGGCTGTCCCGGCCGCCGGACTTGGGCAGGGAGACGAGGAGGGGCTTGTAGGGGCGGTCCCCCGTCAAGTCCTCATATTCGTTGGTCGTCCGGTGGCGCAGGCCTGGTGTGACTGGTCGGTACGTTTTGATGCCCATGTTAAACAGCCTCGAAATATTCGATCATTTTCTCGCCTTCCCGGAGCTTGACGTAGGCCTTTTTCCAGTCCTTCGTCTTGCCCAGGTTGCGGCCGACCCTCCGGACCTTGCCCGTCTTCGACTGGGTCCGGACGCTCGCGACCTTGGTCTTGAAGAGGTGCTCGATGGCCTTTTTGATCTCGATCTTGTTCGCGCCCCGGGCGACCTCGAAGCAGATGACCCGGTCGGAGTTCTTGAGTTCGGTCGTCTTCTCCGTGATCACCGGCCGGATGATGATTTTATGGGGGTCTTTGATCACTTCAATCTCTCCATGGCGGACTCGAGGGCCCGCTGGCTGAAGACCAGCCACTTATAGTTCAGAACGTCGTAGACGTTGAGCGTCCGGACATCGACGGCCTTGACCTTGGGGAGGTTCCGGACGGACAGGAACAGGTTCGTGTTCTCGTGGCTGTCGACGAACAGGGCCGAATCGAGGTGGAAGGCCTTGAGCAGGGCCGCGGCCTCCTTGGTCTTGGGCTCCTTGATATCGAGCTCGCTGAGGACAAGGATCAGGCTGTCGGCGAGCTTCCGTGAGAGGGCGGACCGGAGGGCGTTCCTTCGGGCCTTCTTGGGCAGCTCGTAGGAATAGTCCCTCGGCTGGGGCCCGAAAACCGTGCCGCCCTTTTTCCAGAGGGGCGAACGGGTGCTACCGGCGCGGGCCCGGCCCGTCCCCTTCTGCCGCCAGGGCTTCCTGCCGCCGCCGGCGACGTTCGCTCTCGTCTTGGTGGCCGCGGTCCCCTGCCGTTGGTTTGCCCGATAGTTGACGACGGCTTCGTAGACCAGGTGGCCCTTGTCCGGATAGGCGAAAACGCTCTCCGGCATGTCCACTTCGGCGGCCGGCTTCCCACTCTTATCGAAAACTTGCAGTTTACCCATGGTGCACTCTTTTCCCGCCTACTTGGCGCTGCGGGCGCTGAACGTCCCCTTCCGGATCAGGAGGTACCCCCCCCGGGCCCCGGGTACCGCGCCCTTGACCACGAGGAGGTTATTGTCCTTGTCCGTCTCGACGACCTTGAGGTTCCGGACCGTCACCCGCTCATCGCCCATGTGGCCGCCCATCCGCATCCCCTTGACGACGCGTGACGGGTAGGACGAGGCGCCGATCGATCCGGGCGCCCTGTGGAACATCGAGCCGTGGGCCGCATCGCCGCCGGCGAAATGGTGACGCTTGACGACGCCGGCGAAGCCCTTGCCCTTGCTCGTCCCGACGACATGGATTGTCTCGCCGACCTCGAAGATGTCGACCAGGACCTGGTCCCCTTCCTTGAACTCGGCCGGCTCGGTGCAACCGACCTCCTGGAGCTTCCGGACGACAGGGACGCCGGACTTCTTGAAATGCCCGACCTGGGCCTTGCCCGGCCTCTTGGCCCCCTTGTCCTCGACGAACCCGAGCTGGACGGCCGTGTAGCCGTCCTTTTCCCGGGTCTTCGTCTGGATGACCGTGCAGGGTCCCGCCTTGATGAGGGTGACGGGGACGACGTTGCCGTCGTCGTCGAACCGCTGGCTCATGCCGATCTTCTTGCCGATCAACCCTTCGACCATGATCATTCTCCCGCTCCGAAGGCCTGGATCTCGACGTCGATCCCCGCCGGCAGGTCGAGCTTCTGCAGCTCTTCGATCGTCTCGTTGTTATACTCGCTGATATCGATGAGCCTCTTGTGGATCCTCATCTCGAAATGCTCGCGGGACTTCTTGTCCACGTGGGGAGAACGGAGGACGCAGAACTTGTGGATGCGCGTCGGCAGGGGGATGGGACCCGCAACGCTCGCGCCCGTGCGCTTCGCTTTCACGACGATATCTTTCACCGATTGGTCCAGCAAACGGTGGTCGAAGGACTGCAGCCTGATTCTGATTTTTTCCATCGTTCGTTCCTCTGTTCTCCGGTTTATTCCCAAGTCCCGGGGGCGCGCGCGGGCCGCCCCCGGCGGACGATCTACTCGAGGATCTCGGTCACGGTGCCGGCGCCGACCGTCCGGCCGCCCTCGCGGATGGCGAACCGCAGGGCCTTCTCCATGGCCACGTCCGTGATCAGCTCGATCTCGAGCGTGATGTTGTCGCCGGGCATGACCATCTCGACGTTCGCCGGAAGCTTCACGGAGCCCGTGACGTCGGTCGTCCGGAAGTAGAACTGCGGCCGGTAGCCCTTGAAGAACGGCGTGTGCCGCCCGCCCTCTTCCTTCGTCAGGGCGTAGATCGCGGCGGTGAACTTCCGGTGCGGGGTGATCGACCCCGGCTTGGCCAGGACCTGTCCCCGCTCGACCTCGTCCTTGCCCACGCCGCGCAGCAGGCAGCCGACGTTGTCGCCGGCCTGGGCCTGGTCGAGGAGCTTGCGGAACATCTCGACGCCCGTGACGACCGTCTTACGGGTTTCCCGAAGCCCGACGATCTCGACTTCGTCGCCGACCTTGACGACGCCGCGGTCGACACGGCCCGTGACGACGGTGCCGCGGCCCGTGATCGAGAACACGTCCTCGATCGCCATCTGGAACGGCTTGTCGATCTCGCGGAGGGGTTCGGGGATGAACTCGTCCATCGCCTTGATGAGCTCCCAGATCGGCTTCGCGGCTTCACCGTTGAGGTCCTCCATGGCCTTGGTCGCGCTGCCGCGGATGACCGGGGTCTTGTCCCCGGGGAACTGGTACTTCGACAGCAGCTCGCGGACCTCGAGCTCGACGAGGTCCAGGATCTCCGGGTCGTCGACGAGGTCGCACTTGTTCATGAACACCACGATGGCCGGGACATTGACCTGGCGCGCCAGGAGGATGTGTTCCCGCGTCTGCGGCATCGGGCCATCGGCCGCGGAGACGACGAGGATCGCGCCGTCCATCTGGGCCGCGCCGGAGATCATGTTCTTGATGTAGTCGGCGTGGCCGGGGCAGTCGATGTGGGCGTAGTGCCGCTTCTCGCTCTCGTACTCCACGTGGCTCAACGCCACCGTCAGGATCTTGGTCGCATCCCGGCGGAACATCTTGGCGTCGGCCTTGGCCACCTCATCGTAGCTCTTGGCCTGGGCCAGGCCTTTCGTCGCCAGGACCTTCGTCATGGCGGCCGTCAGCGTCGTTTTCCCGTGGTCGATGTGACCGATCGTCCCGACATTGACGTGGGGTTTCGTCCTCGCAAATTTTTCTTTCGCCATCGCTCACCTCCTGTTGGCGTTTTCCGTATTCGAAAGCATCACAGACCTTTATGCCTGATCCCGGAAGGGACCCCGTCCCTCGATCCGGGCCACGATGTCGTCCTGGACCTGGGACGGGGTCTTGTCGTACTGGAAGAACTCCAGGCTGAACACGCCCCGCCCCTGGGTCAGCGTCCGGAGGGCCGTAGCGTAACCGAACATCCCCGCGAGCGGCACGAGGATCTTGATGACCCGGGAGCCGCTCCGCATCTCCATCCCCTCGACCTTCCCGCGCCGGGCGTTGATGTCGCCGACGAGGTCGCCCATGTAATCGTCGGGGCTGATGATCTCGAGCTTCATGATCGGCTCGAGGAGGACCGGCCCCGCCTTCTTGGCGGCTTCCCGGAAGCCCAGGGAGGCGGCGATCTTGTAGGCCAGAGGCGTGGATTCCGTCTCATGATGGGACCCGCCGATGAGGCTCACCTTGAGATCTGTCACGGGGAAGCCTGCAACGAGGCCCCCCTCCATGGCTTCGCGGACGCCGTTCTCGATGTCGCCGATGAACTCCCTCGGGATGACCCCGCCCCGCGTCTTGTCGGCGAACTCGAATCCGCGGCCGCGCTTCAGGGGCTCGACGGCCAGAACGCAGTGCCCGTAGATCTCCTTGCCGCCGATCTGGCGGATGTATTTCCCCTCGCCCTCGGCGGCGGCCTGGATCGTTTCCTTGTAGGCGACCTGAGGCTTGCCCAAGTTGGCCTGGACGCCGAACTCCCTCTCCAGCCGATCCATCAGGATCTCGAGATGGAGCTCGCCCATGCCCTTGATGAGGGTCTGTCCCGTCATGGGGTCCTGGACGATCTTCACGGTCGGATCCTCCAGTTGGAAACGGGCAAGGGCATTGCTCAGCTTGACATGAGCGGCCTTGGTCTTGGGCTCGATCGTCGCCGAAATGACCGGTTCCGGGAACCGGATGGACTCGAGGACGATAGGGTGGCTCTTGAGGCAGAGGGTGTCTCCCGTCGAGATATTCTTCAGGGAGCCCATCGCGGCGATGTCGCCCGCGTGAACTTCCTTGATTTCCGTCCTCTTGTTCGCGTGGATCTCGAAGAGCCGGGAGAGCTTCTCTTCCTCGCCCTTGGTCGAGTTATAGACCGACTGGCCGACCTTGGCCTTGCCGGAGTAAACCCGGAAGTAGGCCAGATTCCCCAGGAACGGGTCGTTCATGATCTTGAAGACGAGCCCGGAAAAAGGCGCGTCGTCCGCCGCGGGCCGGGTCTCCAGGGCCTGGGTCTTGGGGTGATGGCCTTCGACCGGGAGGATGTCCACGGGCGACGGCAGGTAGTCGACGATGGCGTCGAGGAGCGGCTGGACGCCCTTGTTCCGGAACGAGGCCCCGAAGAGGACCGGGACGAACTTCAGACCGATGGTCCCCTTGCGGACCGCCGCCTTGATCTCCGGCGCAGTAAGCTCGACCCCGTCGACATACTTCTGCATCAGAGCATCATCGGTCTCGCTCAGCATTTCGATCATGTCCTGTCTCTGTTTCCTCACGTCCTCGCGGTTCTCGCCCGAGACGTCCCGGACGACAAAATCCGTGCCCAGGATCTCCTGACCCCAGTCGATCTCTTTCTCTTCAATGAGGTCGATCACGCCGCGGAATCCGTCTTCCCGTCCCAGGGGAATCTGGACCGGCAGGGGCTTGGCCGCCACCCGGCTCTTCAGCTGCTGAATCGCCCGTTCCGGGTCGGCCCCTATCCTGTCCATCTTGTTGATGAACACGATCCGGGGGACCCGGTACTTGTCGGCCTGGCGCCACACTGTCTCGGACTGCGGTTCGACGCCGCCAACTCCACACAGTATGGCTATCGCGCCGTCGAGCACCCTCAGGGAGCGCTCGACCTCCGCGGTGAAATCCACATGACCCGGGGTATCAATGATATTGATACGGCGGTCGTTCCAGGTGCACGTCGTGGCGGCCGAGGTGATGGTGATCCCGCGCTCCTGCTCCTGGACCATCCAGTCCATCACGGCCGTCCCTTCGTCCACCTCTCCCATCTTGTAGGTCATACCCGTATAGAACAGGATCCGTTCCGTCGTCGTGGTCTTCCCGGCATCGATATGGGCCATGATACCGATGTTTCTCACTCGCTCGATCGGGTAGGACCGCATAAACTCTCTTCTCCATATCGAACCGGATCACTCGAAAAACTTTCAAGAGCGATTTACCATTTATAATGAGCAAAGGCCCGGTTGGACTCCGCCATCTTGTGCGTATCTTCCCTCTTCTTGACCGCCCCGCCCCGGTTGTTGATGGCATCGACGATCTCGGCCGAAAGCTTCTCTTCCATGCTCTTGCCGCTCCTCTCCTTGGCGTAGTGGAGCAGCCAGCGGACCCCGAGGGAGAAGGACCGGTTCGGCGGGACCTCGATCGGGACCTGGTAGTTCGCCCCGCCGACCCGCCGCGATTTCGTCTCGAGGAGCGGCCGGACATTCTCCAGGGCTTTTTCCAGGATCTTCAGGGGGTCTTCCTTGGTCTTCTGCTTGACGATATCCATCGTCCCGTACACCACGCGCTCGGCCGTGTTCTTCTTGCCCTTGCGGAGCAGAAGGTTGATGAGCCGGGCGACGACGGTGCTGTTGTAGAACGGGTCGGCCGGCGTTTTCCTCTTTTTCACGATCCCGCGTCTCGGCATGCTTCTCTCCTCTCCTAGGCGGCCTTCTTCTCTTTGGGCCTCTTGGCCCCATACCGGGAACGCGCCTTGAAGCGGCTCTGGACACCCTCGCAGTCCAGCGTGCCGCGGATGATGTGATAGCGGACGCCGGGCAGATCCTTGACGCGGCCTCCCCTGATCAGGACGATCGAGTGTTCCTGAAGGTTGTGTCCGACGCCGGGGATGTATCCCGTGACTTCGATGTTATTGGTCAACCGCACCCGGGCGACTTTCCGCATGGCCGAATTCGGCTTCTTGGGAGTGGTCGTGAAGACGCGCGTGCAGACCCCCCGCTTCTGAGGGCAGGCCTCGAGAGCCGGCGATTTGCCCTTGTACTTTTTCAGCGTCCTGCCATTCCTGACAAGTTGGTTGACGGTCGGCAATTAAAAATACTCCTCTATGCGAATTTCCAAATGGAGCTTTATTCATCCCCCTGGAAGATAGTCCGGAGGCGAATATTCGGATAATAGCAAAAATTGCTATTCCTGTCAAGAAATTTGAGGAAATTTCAGGCCAAATGCCGGATTCAGGTCTCCGGAACGACCTCCTCTTCCTTCTCGGGGAGGACGGGCTGCATCTCTTCCTTGAGCTCCACGTTCCGGTAGAACTTGTACCCCGTCCCCGCCGGGATCAGCCGGCCCATGATGATGTTCTCCTTCAATCTCCTCAGATAATCCACTTTCCCGTAGAGGCTGGCTTCGGTCAGGACCCGTGTCGTTTCCTGGAAGGAGGCCGCAGCGATGAAGCTGTCCGTGCTCAGGGCGCTCTTGGTGATCCCCAGGAGAAGGGGCCGGGCCTTGGCAGGCTTGCCGCCCTTTTTCATGATCTTCTCGTTCTCTTCCTGGAAGATGAACTTGTCCACCTGTTCGTCCACCAGGAACTCGGTGTCCCCGACTTCCTCGACCTTGACCCAGCGCAGCATCATCCGGATGATCGTCTCGATGTGCTTATCGTTGATGGGAACGCCCTGGAGCCGGTAAACGGCCTGGATCTCCTTGAGGAGGTATTCAGCCAGCTCCTTCTCCCCCAGGACGCGGAGGATGTCATGGGGGTTGACCGGTCCGTCCATCAGGGCGTCACCGGCCCGGATCCTTTCCCCGTCGGAGACGCTCATGTGGGCGCCCTTGGGGACGAGGTATTCCTTCTCGCCGCCGCGCTCGTTGCGGACCATGATCTTCCGGTATCCCCGGACCAGGCCCCCGATCTGGACCGTTCCGTCGATCTCGGAGATGACCGCGGGGTTCTTGGGCCGGCGGGCCTCGAAAAGCTCCTCGGCCCGCGGCAGGCCGCCGGTGATGTCCTTGGTGCGGGCCGCCTCGCGGGGGATCTTGGCCATGACGTCGCCGGCGAAGACCCGGTCCGCGTCCTTGATCTCGAGGTTCGCGCCCGACGGCAGGAAGTATTTCCGGAGGAGGACGGGACGGCCCTTGTCATCCTTCCGCTTCTCGTCGAGGATCTCGATCTGGGGTTGGAGCTTCTCGTCCTTGGGGTCGATGATGACCTGGGTGATCAGTCCGGTGAACTCGTCCTGGATCTCCTCCATGCTCACGCCGAGGACGACGTCGTGGAAACGGACGACTCCGGTCTCCTCGGTCAGGATGAAGGTGTTGAAAGGGTCCCATTCGGCGAAACCCTGGCGGGCCTTGATCTCTTCCCCGTCCTTGACGAGGACCTTGGCCCCGTAGGGGACCTGGTAGTGCTCGACCTCGCGCCTCCGGTGGTCCAAGATGGCGATGTTGGCGCTGCGGTTGACGACGATGAGGGTCCCGTCCTTGTTCTCGACGGCCTTGAGGTTATTGAAGCGGACGACGCCTTCGTTCTTGGCCTCGAGCTTGGACTTCTCGGCCCCGCCCATGGCGATGCCGCCGACGTGGAAGGTCCTCATCGTGAGCTGGGTGCCCGGCTCGCCGATGGACTGGGCGGCCACGATCCCGACCGCCTCGCCGAGCTCGACCATCCGGCCGGAGGCCATGCTCCGCCCGTAGCAGAGCTGGCAGATGCCGCGCTTGGACTCGCAGGTGAGGAGGGAGCGGATCTTGACCCGCTCGATGCCCAGGTTCTGGAATTCATGGGCGACTTGCTCTGTGATCTCCTCGCTCATGTCGACGATGGTTTCGCCGGTGTCCGGGTTGATGACCCTCTCGAGGGCGACGCGGCCCACGATCCGGTCGATGAAGGGCTCGATGATCTCGCCGTTCTCGACGATGGCCGAAACATTGAGGCCCTTGAGGGTGCCGCAGTCGTGCTCGTCGACGATGACTTCCTGGCAGACGTCCACGAGCTTCCGGGTCAGGTAGCCGGAGTTGGCCGTCTTAAGGGCGGTGTCGGCCAGCCCCTTCCGGGCGCCGTGGGTCGAGATGAAATACTGCAGGACGTTCAGGCCCTCCCGGAGGTTCGAAGTGATGGGCGTTTCCAGGATCTCGCCCGAGGGCTTGGACATGAGGCCGCGCATGCCGGCCAGCTGCCGAATCTGCTGCTTGTTGCCGCGCGATCCGGAGTCGGCCATGACGAACAGGGGGTTGAGCTCCTTGCCCTCGAGGCTGATCTTGCGCATCTCCTCGATCATGGCGCTCGAGACCCTGTCCGTGACCGTTCCCCAGATCTCGATGACCCGGTTGAAGCGCTCGCCCGAAGAGATCGTGCCGTCCCGATAGAGGTTCTCGATCTCCTGCACATCTTTCTGGGCCTTGTCCACGAGATGGCCCTTCTCTTTCGGGATGACGAAATCGTCGATGCCCAGGGAGAAGCCGGCCCGGGTCGCGTAGGTGAAGCCGAGCTCCTTCAGGGCGTCCAGGATCTCGACCGTCGGCCCCAAGCCGACCTTCAGGTAGCTGTAAAAGACGAGGTTCTCCATTCCCTTTTTCCGGACCATGCCGTTGACATAAGGGAAACTCTTGGGGAGGACGCCGTTGAAGATGATCCGGCCCGGGGTCGTTTCGATGAGTTCCCCGGCGATCTCCTGGACGGGGCAGGTCATGACCGCCTGGTCGTCGTAGTACGTGGCCAGGTTCATGAAAGGCCCCGTGAAGCGCAGCTTGATGGCGCTCTGTAGCGAGATCTCCTTGTTTTCTAGGGCCAGGAGGACTTCCTCTGGCCGGCCGAAAATCCGGCCCTCGCCTTTCTGGCCTCTCTTTTCCAGGGTCAGGTAATAGCAGCCCAAAACCATGTCCTGGCTCGGGATGGTCAGGGGGCGGCCGTGGGCTGGGGACAGGATGTTGTTCGTCGAGAGCATCAGGGTCTGGGCCTCGATCTGGGCCTCCACGGAGAGCGGGATATGGACGGCCATCTGGTCCCCGTCGAAGTCGGCGTTGAAGGCGGCGCACACCAGAGGATGGATCTGGATGGCCTTGCCCTCGACGAGGAGGGGCTCGAAGGCCTGGATGCCCAGCCGGTGGAGGGTGGGCGCGCGGTTGAGAAGGATGGGGTGCTCCCGGACGACTTCCTCCAGGTAATCCCAGACCTCGGGCTTCTCCTGCTCATGCCACTCGCGGGCGACCTTGACGCTCGGGACGAGGCCTTCCTTCTCCAGACGGTTGAAGATGAAGGGTTTGAAGAGCTCGAGGGCCATCTTCTTGGGAAGCCCGCACTGGTTCAGCTTAAGCTCTGGGCCGACGACGATGACGGACCGGCCCGAGTAATCCACCCGCTTGCCGAGTAGGTTCTGACGGAACCTCCCCTGCTTGCCGCGGAGGGCCTCGCTCAGGGACTTGAGGGGCCGCCGGTTGGCTCCGAGATGAACCCGGCCGCGCTTTCCGTTGTCGAAGAGGGCGTCCACGGCTTCCTGGAGCATCCGCTTCTCGTTGCGGATGATGAGCTCGGGGGCCTTGAGCTCGATGAGCTTCTTGAGCCGGTTGTTGCGGTTGATGACCCTCCGGTAGAGGTCGTTGAGGTCGGACGTGGCGAAACGGCCGCCGTCCAGGCGGACGAGAGGCCGGAGGTCCGGCGGGATGACCGGGATGACATCAAGGACCATCCACTCCGGACGGTTGCCCGACCGCTTGAGGGCCTTGAAGACCCGCAGGCGCTTGGCGTAGCGAAGCCGCCGCTGCTGGGAGGTTTCCTTCTTCATCAGCTTCCTCAGCCGGTCGGCCTCCTTCTGGATGTTGATCTTCTCGAGGAGGACCTTGATGGCCTCGGCCCCGATCGAGGCCTCGAACTTGTCCCCGTACTTTTCCTGGGCGTCCTTGAACTCTTCCTCATTCAGGAGCTGCTTTTCCTTGAGCGGGGTGTCGGCCGGGTCGATGACGATATAAGACTCGAAATAGAGGACCTTCTCCAGGTCCTTGATCGACAGGTCCAGGACCAGGCCGATCCGGCTCGGAGGGCTCTTGAAGAACCAGATGTGGGCAACGGGCGAGGCCAGCAGGATGTGGCCCATCCGCTCGCGGCGGACCTTGGACTTCGTCACTTCGACGCCGCACCGCTCGCAGATGATGCCCCGGTATTTCATCCTCTTGTACTTGCCGCAGAGGCACTCGAAATCATTGATCGGGCCGAAGATCTTGGCGCAGAACAGGCCGTCCTTCTCGGGCTTGAAGGTCCTGTAATTGATGGTCTCGGGTTTGGTCACCTCGCCCCAGGACCAGCTCTTGATCTTCTCGGGGGAGGCGATGCTGATCCGGACGCGGTCGAAATCGGGTTTCGGTCTTGGGCCTATCGGCGGCCTGATCTCCATTAGGATTCTCCTTTTCCGGACTGGGGAACGGCGATCCCCCAGGGCAGGACTTCTTCCTTGTCGCCCTTTTCGAGCTCGACGTTGAGGCAGAGGCTCTGGAGCTCGCGGATAAGGACGTTGACCGATTCGGGAAGGCCCGGCGTGAAATCCAGGTCGCCCTTGACGATGGCCTCGTAGATCTTGGCCCGCCCGTCCACGTCGTCGGACTTGACCGTCAGGAGCTCTTGGAGGGTGAAGGCGGCGCCGTAGGCCTCGAGGGCCCAGACCTCCATCTCGCCGAACCGTTGGCCTCCGAACTGGGCCTTTCCGCCCAGGGGCTGCTGGGTGATGAGGGAGTACGGGCCGGTCGAACGGGCGTGGATCTTGTCGTCGACCAGGTGGTAGAGCTTCATCATGTAGATATAGCCGACGGTCACTTCCTGGTCGAGGAACTCGCCGCCCTGTCCGTCATAGAGGGGGGTCTTTCCGGACTCCGGCAGTCCGGCCTCTTTGAGGAGCTTCTTGATCTCGTTCTCGCTCGCCCCATCGAAGACGGGCGTCGAAAGCCAGAGGTTCAGGGTCCGCGCGGCCCAGCCGGCGTGCGTCTCGAGGATCTGGCCGACGTTCATGCGGGATGGAACGCCCAGGGGGTTGAGGACGATCTCGACCGGCGTCCCATCGGGCAGGCGGGGCATGTCTTCCTCGGGGACGATCTTGGCCACGATGCCCTTGTTCCCGTGGCGGCCGGAGACCTTGTCGCCCACGGAGAGCTTGCGTTTCATGGCGATGAAGACCTTGATGGACTGGATGACCCCGGGGGCCAGCTCGTCGCCCTTCTTCAGGTTGTCCACTTTTTCCTTGAAGACGGCGCGGAGGGCTTCGATCTGCCTCTTGACCTTCTTGTCGAGGTCCTTGATCTCCTTGTCGATGTCCTCGGACTCGGCCAGCTTGAGCTTCATGGCCTCGTCGAAGGAGAGCTCGTCGAGGATCTTCTCCGTGAGCTTCGTCCCTTTTTCAAGGGTCACCCCGGCGACCTTCTGGCTCTTATCGACGACCTTGCCTTTGATGAGGGCTTTGACCTTCTGCCATTTCTCGTTCTCCAGGATGACAACCTCGTCGTCCAGGTTCCGCTTCATCTTGGCGATTTCGTCCTTCTCGATGGCCTTGGCCCGGGGGCCCTTCTCGATGCCCCGGCGGGAGAAGATCCGGACGTCGATGATCGTCCCCTCGACGCCGGGGGAGCAATAGAGGGAAGCGTCCTTGACGTCGAGAGCTTTCTCGCCGAAGATCGCCTTGAGGAGCTTTTCCTCGGGGGACAGCTGGGTCTCGCCCTTCGGCGCCACTTTGCCGACAAGGATGTCGCCGGACTTGACGTGGGCCCCGATCCGGACGATGCCATTCTCATCGAGGTTGCGGAGCAGGTTCTCCGGAACGTTGGGGATGTCGCGGGTGATCTCTTCAGGGCCGAGCTTCGTGTCGCGGGCCTCGATCGTCTCTTCCACGATGTGGAGGGAGGTGAAGATGTCGCCCTTGATCAGCTTTTCGCTGACGATGATCGCGTCCTCGAAGTTGTACCCTCTCCAGGGCATGAAGGCGCAGAGGACATTCCGGCCGAGGGCCAGCTCTCCGCTGTCCGAGCAGGAGCTGTCCGCAAGGACCTGGCCCTTCCGGACCTTGTCGCCCCTCCGGACGATGGGCCGGTGGTTCGTGGAGGTGTTCTGGTTGGTCCGGAGGAACTTGGTCAGGACGTAGAGGTCCGTGCCGACCTCGTAGCCGCGGGGATTCTCCTTCTCCTCCACGCGGACGACGAGCCGTTCCGCATCCACGAACTCGACGACCCCGGACCGCCGGCAGACGACCACGTCGCCGGAGCCGACGGCCACCAGATCCTCGATCCCGGTGCCGATGAGCGGCGCCTCGGGCCGAATGAGCGGGACGGCCTGCCTTTGCATGTTCGATCCCATGAGGGCCCGGTTGGCATCGTCGTGCTCGAGGAACGGGATCAGGGCGGCCGAAAGGGACACGAGCTGCTTGGGCGAAACGTCGATGTAGTGGATCTGGTCCTTGGGAATGAATTTGAAGTTCCCGCGCTCGCGGGCGCTGACGAGGTCGTTGACGAACCGCCCCCGGTCGTCGACCGCGGCGTTGGCCTGGGCGATGTTGTATTTCTCCTCTTCCCAGGCCGTGAGGTAGAAACTGTGGGCCTGCAGGATGGGGAGCTGCCGGGCCTTCTCCGCCTTGAGCTTCTCAACGGCCTTGAGCATCTCGTCCTTCTCGATGATGTCCCCGACCTTATAGTCGCTGCTTCCCGGGTGGATGACCTTGACGTAGTCGATGATCCGCCCGTTCTTGACCTTCCGGTAGGGCGTCTCGAGGAAGCCGTAGTCGTTGACGCGCGCGTAACAGCTCAAGGAGGAGATCAGGCCGATGTTCGGGCCTTCAGGGGTCTCGACGGGACAGATCCTCCCGTAGTGGGACGTCTGGATGTCGCGCACCTCGAACCCCGCCCGCTCCCGGCTGAGTCCGCCGGGCCCAAGGGCGCTCAGGCGCCGCTTGTGGGTGATCTCGGCCAGGCTGTTGATCTGGTCCATGAACTGGGAGAGCTGGGAGCTGCCGAAGAACTCCTTGAGGGCCGCGATCACCGGCTTGGAATTGATGAGGTCCTGGGGCATGGCCGCGGCCAGGTCGGCGGTGATCGTCATCTTTTCCTTGATCGTCCGCTCCATCCGCGTCAGCCCGATCCGGAAAGCGTTTTCGACGAGCTCGCCCACGGACCGGACGCGCCGGTTGCCCAGGTGGTCGATGTCGTCCGTCATCCCCTCGCCGTGGCGGAGGTTCAGGAGGTACTTGAGGACCTCGATGTAATCCTGGGGGGACAGGGTCTTCTCGTCCATGGGCGTTTCGAGCCCGAGCTTGATGTTGAACTTGAGGCGGCCGATCCGGGAAAAATTGTACTTCTGGGGATTGAAGAACAGGTTGCTGAAGAGGTTCTGGGCGCTCTCCTGGGTGTGCGGCTCGCCCGGCCTCAGTTTCCGGTAGATCTCGCCGAGGGCCGCGGGGCGGTCCTTCCGGAGGTCCTTCCGCAGTGTCGAAACGACGATCTGGCCGGCCCGGTCCTCTTCGGGGTAGAAGACCTCGAAGGGCTCGGCGCGGCCGATGAGGAGGTCGAGCTGGACGTCTCCGATCTCCTCGTTGACCCGGACTTTGCCCTTGATCCCGGTGAGGGAATAAGCCCCCTGGAGCTCCTTCTTGAGAAGGGGCACCCGGGCCACCTTGGCGTCGATCAGGGCCTGGCAGACTTCCGGGCTGATCTTTTTCTTGCCCGGGGCCAGGACTTTCCGGCCCCGCGCGTCCATGACGTCGTCGGCGGGGGTCTTGCCGACGAGGCTCTCGGACACTTCCCAGAACAGCTTACCGTCCTCGACGATGACCTTGGAGGACTTGTGGAACAGCTTGAGAATCTCCTCGTCGGAGCCGAAGCCCAGGGCCCTCAGGAAGACGGTGGCCAGGAACTTCTTCTTCCGGTCGAGGCGGACCCAGAGGAGGCTCTTGGAATCGTGCTCGAACTCGACCCACGCCCCTCGGTACGGGATGAGTTTGGCGATGAAGAAGCCCTTGGCTTCGGCCGGACGGAAGAACACGCCCGGCGACCGCTGGAGCTGGCTGACGACGACCCGTTCGATCCCGTTGAAGATGAACGTCCCCTTCTCCGTCATGAGGGGGATGTCGCCGAAGTAGACTTCCTGCTGTTTGATGTGCTTGAGCCGTTTGGTCTTGGTCGTGGCGTCCTTTTCCCAGGACACGAGCTGGACCTTGAGCTTGAGGGGGACGGAGTAGGTGTAGCCCTTCTGGATGCACTCCATGGGGCTGTACTTGATCTTGAGCCCCACCCGGTCCCCGCAATGGTCGCAGAGAGGGATCTCGATCTTCCGCATCGCCCCGCAGTACGGGCACATCTCCTTTTCGGTGAGCTCGACGTCCGCCGGCAGGAGGGTCCCGCAGGCGTTGCACTTGGCCCGCGAGTTCTCGACGCCCTTGAGCCGCCCGCACTTGCACTCCCACGTCCCGATCGAATAGCCGAGGAACTCGAGCTCCGTCGTTTCCTTGAAGTCGGAGATGGGGAAGACGTCCTTGAAGGCCGCCTGGAGACCCACCTCCTTGCGCTCCTCGGGCAGGAGCTCCATCTGGAGGAACTCGGCGTACGACTGGGTCTGGATGTCCAGGAGGGCGGGCATCGGGAAGACCTGCCGGATCTTCGAAAAATCGACCCTCTCGCGAGAAGAAATTTTAGGTTCTGTTAGCATGCTGACTCTCTTGAAAAGAGTTTTTCGTGTCCTGAGTCCATTTCAAGAAAAATGGATGATCAGCCAAACGGGTCATGCGACTTACTGAAGCTCGATGACGGCTCCGACTTCGGCGAACTTGGCCTTGATGGACTCGGCCTCTTCCTTGGTCACGCCCTCTTTGAGCGGTTTCGGCGCGCCGTCGACGAGGTCCTTCGCTTCCTTGAGTCCGAGGCTGGTCACTTCGCGGACGACCTTGATGACGTTGATCTTCTTGTCGCCGACGGTCTTCAGGATGACGTTGAACTCGGTCTTCTCCTCGGCGGGCTTGGCCTCGGCCTGGGGGGCGGCTCCGCCGGCCATCATGACGGGGGCCGTGGCGGCGCTGATGCCGTACCGGGTTTCGAACTCTTTGATGTAGTCCGAGAGCTCCAGAATCGTCAGGCTGTCCAGGTGCGCGAAAAACTGTTCCTTGGTGAGTTTTTCCATGTCACGAGTCTCCTTTATTTGGTCTTGGGTCCTATCGACCTCTATCGATTATTTCCCGTCCTGTTTCTTGGTCTCGAGCTGGCTCAGCAGGCTCCCCATGTTCCCCAGGGGGGCCTGGAGGGTCCGCATGAGCCGGACGAGCGGCGAAGCCATCATGAACCCGATCTTCCCGATGAGATCGTTGCGGGAGGAGAGCCGGGTGATCTCGTCGAACCGCCCCGGGGCCATGTACTGGCCCTCGACGACGCCGGCCTTGACCGCCAGGACCTTGCCCTGGGCGGAGTAATCCTTGAGGATCTTGGCCAGCCCGATGGGGTCCTGGGCGGCGAAAGCGATCGCCGTGGGCTTCTCGAAGAACGGTTTGAGCTCGGCCGGGGCCCGCTTGCTAAGGGCTCGCAGGGCCAGCCGGTTCTTGACCACCTTGTAGGTGTAAGCGTTCTTCCGGAGGAGCTTGCGGAGCTCCACGCTCTGGGACACCTTCATCCGCTTGTAGTCCACCAGGTAGTACGTGCTGTTGGCGTCGGCGACGCCCTCGAGAGCCTTGATGACTTGTCCCTTTGTTTCCTTCTTCACGTCGCTCTCTCCTATTTCTCTAAGATGTCCTCGGAGATCTTGAATGACGGCCCCATGGTCGAAGAGATGAACATGCTCCGGATGTACTTGCCCTTAGCGGCCGGCGGCTTGGCGTGGACGATGGCCTGGATGAAGGTCTGGACGTTCTCCGCGAGCTTGACCTCGGGGAACGAGACCTTCCCCACCGTGGTGTGGACGATGCTGGTCTTGTCCACGCGGAACTCGACCTTGCCGGCCTTGGTCTCGGCGACGGCCTTCTTGATGTCGAAGGTCACCGTGCCGGACTTGGGGTTGGGCATCAGGCCCTTGGTCCCCAGGATCCGGCCGAGCTTCCCGACCCCGCGCATGACGTCGGGGGTGGCGATGACGATGTCGAAGTCGATCCAGCCGCCGGCGATCTTTTCGATAAGGTCCTCGCCTCCGGCGTGGTCGGCCCCGGCCTCTTCGGCCTCCTTGATCTTTTCACCGGCCGCGATGACGCAGATCTTCTTAGTCTTGCCCGTGCCGTGGGGCAGGACGATCGTCCCCCGGACCATCTGGTCCGAGTACTTGGGGTTGACGCCAAGCCGGACGGACACGTCCACCGACTCGTCGAACTTGGCGTAGTGGGCTTTCTTGAGAAGGGCGACGGCCTCCTCGACGGAGTATTCCCGGACCTCCTGCCCTTTGAGCTCTCTGGCCTTGACGTAGTTCTTGCCGCGCTTACTCACTGACGATCTCCAATCCCATGTTTTTAGCGGTCCCCTCGATGATCTTCTTGGCCGCCTCGATATCGTAGGCGTTGAGGTCGGGGAGCTTCGTCCGGGCGATGTCCTCGATCTGCTTCCAGGTGACCTTCCCGACCTTGTCCTTGTTCGGCGCCCCGGAGCCCTTGGCGATGCCGGCCGCCTTCTTCAGGAGGTAGGAGGCCGGGGGCGTCTTGATGAGGAAATTGAACGACTTATCCTTGAAGACGGTGATCAGGACCGGGACGACGGTCCCCTCGTCCATCTTGCCCGTCCGGTCGTTGAACTCGCGGACGAACTGCATGATGTTGACGCCGTGCTGGCCGAGGGCGGGGCCGACGGGAGGGGCGGGGCTGGCCTGGCCCGCCACGATCTCGAGCTTGATCTTCGCGATGACTTCTTTCGACATCTCGTCCTCCTAAAGCTTTTCCACCTGCAGGAACTCGAGCTCCACGGGCGTCGACCGGCCGAAGATGGTGACGAGAACCTTCAGGGTGCTCCTCTCGTGGTTGACCTCCTCAACAATCCCGTTGAAGTTGAAGAAGGGGCCGTCGATGATCCGGACGGCCTCGCCTTTTTCGAACGAGTGCTTGGGCTTGGGCTTCTCCGAGGTCGTTTCCATGTGCTCCACGATCTGGCTGACGTCCTTCTTGCTCAGGGGCGTGGGCGTCCGGCCGGACCCCACGAAGCCCGTGACCTTGGGGACCTGGCGGATCATCAGCCAGTTCTCATCGCTCATCTCCATTTCGACGAGGATGTAGCCCGGATAGGACCTCTTCGTGGAGACGACCTTTTTTCCCGCCCGGATCTCGATGACGTCCTCGGTCGGGATGATGATCTGCCCGACCTGGTCCTCCAGGTGGACCTCGGCGGCCTTCTGCTTGATGGTTTCCGCCACGAACTTCTCGAAACCTGAGTAGGTATGAACGACATACCAGTTTTTTGCCATCGCCCGTATCCTTGATCCGATTAGCCGAACAGGGCCTGCACCTTGCCGATGACCCAGGAGAAGACGACATCCATAAGAAAGAGGTAGAAGCCGAAGAAGATCGTCGCCGCGATGACGACGATGGTCGTGCTGTAGACCTCGTTCCGGGAAGGCCAGGTGACCTTCCTGAGCTCCGACCGGACGTCCTTCAAAAAATTCCCGAAGCGTTTGTACCAGCGAATCTTGTCATTCATGGCTTGACCCTCGCAGAGCGTCCCCCGGCCGGACCCGTTCCGGCCGGCCCGGAGAAAGCATGGCAGGTGAGGCAGGGCTCGAACCCGCAACCTGCGGTTTTGGAGACCGCTGCTCTACCAATTGAGCTACTCACCTGTCTCTGTCTCCTCATCGGTCCCTTATTTGACTTCCTTATGAAGCGTGTGCGTCCGGCAGAACGGACAGAACTTCTTGATCTCGAGCTTCTCGGTCTGCTTTTTTTTGTTCCGCGTCGAAGAATAATTCCGGCGCTTGCACTCGCCGCATTGAAGCGTGATCATCTCCCGCATGTTCGATCCTTCCCTCGGAAATTCCTCTCCGTCCTCCGGCCCCTAGCCCAGGACCTCGGTAACGGTGCCGGCCCCGACGGTCCGCCCGCCCTCGCGGATCGCGAACCGCAGGGCCTTCTCCATGGCCACGTCCGTGATCAGATCGATCTCCAGGTTCACGTTGTCGCCCGGCATGACCATCTCGACGCCGTCGACGAGCTTGACCGAGCCGGTCACGTCGGTCGTCCGGAGATAGAACTGGGGCCGGTAGCCCATGAAAAACGGCGTATGGCGCCCGCCCTCCTCCTTCTTCAGGGCATAGATCTCCGCCCGGAACTTCCGGTGCGGCTGGATCGACCCGGGCTTCGCCAGGACCATGCCGCGGGCGACCTCGTTCTTGTCCGTTCCCCGCAGCAGGACGCCGATATTGTCGCCGGCCATCCCCTCGTCGAGGATCTTGCGGAACATCTCGACGCCGGTGACGACCTTGCGCTTCGTGTCGCCGAACCCGACGACCTCCACCTCTTCGTTGACGGCGACCTTCCCCCGCTCGACCCGCCCCGTCACGACCGTGCCGCGGCCCGAGATCGTGAAGACGTCCTCGATGGGCATCAGGAACGGCAGGTCCACAGCCCGGACGGGGTCCGGGATGAACGTGTCGACCGCGTCCATGAGCTCGAGGATCTTCCGGTTCCACTCGTTCGCGGGGTCGCCGTCGGACTGCATCGCGAGGAGCGCCGACCCCCGGACAATGGGCGTCCGGGCCCCCGGGAACCCGTACCTCGTCAAGAGGTCCCGGATCTCGAGCTCGACGAGGTCAAGGATCTCCGGGTCGCCGACGAGATCCACCTTGTTCAGGAAGACGACGATGGCCGGGACGTTGACCTGCCGGGCCAGCAGGATATGCTCCCGCGTCTGCGGCATCGGGCCGTCGTCGGCGGCCACGACCAGGATCGAGCCGTCCATCTGCGCGGCCCCGGTGATCATGTTCTTGATGTAGTCCGCGTGCCCGGGACAATCGATGTGGGCGTAATGCCGTTTCGCCGTCTCGTACTCGATGTGGGCGATGTTGATCGTCACGCCCCGCTCGCGCTCCTCAGGGGCGTTGTCGATCTGGTCGTAGGCCCGGAACTCAATCCCGGCGTAGGCCTTCGAAAGGACGCGGGTGATGGCCGAGGTCAACGTCGTCTTGCCATGGTCCACATGGCCGATCGTGCCGATGTTGACGTGAGGTTTCGTTCTTTCGAACTTCCTCTTGGCCATTCGCTCATACCTCCCGAGGCCCTATCTTTGAGGGCCACCGTCTGCGATCATGAAAGCCCAAGACCAGAGTTGAACTGGTGACCCCGTCCTTACCAAGGACGTGCTCTGCCAACTGAGCTACTTGGGCCCGATAAGCTCGAGAAAGAGCGGGAAACGGGATTCGAACCCGCGACATTCAGCTTGGAAGGCTGACGCTCTACCAACTGAGCTATTCCCGCGGAAATGGGCAGGGAAGGATTCGAACCTCCGAAGCGTTTCCGCAGCGGGTTTACAGCCCGCCCCATTTGGCCACTCTGGAACCTGCCCAGCGCATGAACCATCCTCGAAAGCCTCGATTGCCTGAAATGAACATTCATCCGTCGCGGTAAGGATATTCCGTTGTCCGATAACCCGCTCAATCGCCGCTGCTAAGCCAGCGAAGGGATTCGAACCCCTGACCCGCTGATTACAAATCAGCCGCTCTACCTGCTGAGCTACGCTGGCGTGCCGTCAATCGTGACAAACCCCAATCGTGCGTGTTCGCGTGGAAGTACAGAAGAAGAGCTGAAAAATAAAAAAATTTTCTCCTCGAGCTCGAAGTTGTTCTTTTTCAGAGAGTTAGTCTGAAATAGACAGAACGGCGATTGTTATCTTATAGGAATCGCCGCTTCTTGTCAAGACCTTACGTTAATTTTTCTCCCGGATCTGCCGGGCCCGGTTGAGCTTCTCCCCCAGCCCCCTGGCGAAGTCCACCAGGAAGATGAGATAGCGGCCCTTCTGGGCCGGCGTCAGGTTCTCGTCGAGCAGGGCTTCGAACTCCTCGTCCTTCTGCTGGACCGCCTGCCGGGTCTCCTTGACCCTCCGGACGAGGGCCAGGATATCCGCGTCCTGGACCGGGCTCTTGTCGAGGGCCGCCCGGAGGTCCCGGATCTCGCCCCCCATCCGCCGCTGGAGCTCGGCCTTCTCCTTTTCGATCCGGTTCATGGCGGGAAAAAGCCTGGCCGTCTGGGCCTCCGTCAGATCGAGGGCCTCGGTCATCCGGAGGAGCCGGAGAGTGTTGATGTTCTCCCTGAGCCTGGCCCGCGCTTGAGGGTCGCCTTGGAGGGGAAGGGCGGCCGCCCAGCCCGGCAAGGCGAGGCCAGCCAAGAGCAAAACGATGACCCTCTTCGTTCTCATGTCAAACCTCCATGACCTTGTTCTTTCCGCAATTCGGACTCAATGAAGCGCAGGTCCTCTTCGCTCATCCCCTCCCAGAACAGGGGATTGTCGTCGAAGCGAACCGCGCTTGTTCCGGGCTGGCCCTCCGCAGCCTCGTTGATCGAAGCTACGATCTCCCTGTTGAACGAGCGTTCGAGCTCGGGATCCGCCCCGATCTCGCGGATGACCTGCGCGACGGAATCCTCGAACGATACGGAGACCGGCTCCTGGCCGCGATGGGGACGCAGGACCGCGAGATAAGTCACGACGAAGGCCAGGAGGACGAAGCCCACCGCGGCCCGGGCCCATTGCCAAAGGACGGGCAGGTGCGGCGTGACCCGGAGATCTCCCCGTTCGTCATCCGGGCGGCCATCGGCCTCGCGGGAGGCCGCGGCCACGGCCAGCCGGGCGCCCAGCCTGCGGCCGAAATCCTCCCACTCCGCGGGAGCCAACCCGGGACCGGCCAAATCTTTCACCCCTCTCCCCAGCCGGGCCAAGTCATCCCTGTAAGCGCGGCAGGAGGCGCATCCTTTGAGATGGCGTTCGAGACCGACGGCCCGTTTCCCGGACAGGGCCCCGTCCTGGGCGTCGGAGATCCGTTTCTTCCATGTCCCGCAGCTCATGATCCGACCTCGTTCAAAAAAGGCTTGAGCCTGGCCTGGAGCATCTTCCGGGCCTTGTGCATCCGCCAGGAGACCGTGTTTTCCGAACAGCCAAGGGCCTGGGCGGCTTCGGCATGGCTTAGACCTTGGCCCGCGACCAGGAGGAACGAGGCCTTGAAGAGCGGCGGGAGGGACCCGACGGCGTCCTCGATGCGATCTTCGAGCTCGTTGCGGACCGCGCGCATCTCGGGAGATGAGGCCGCCGCCTTACTCACGTCCCTTTCAGGGAGGTTATCGTGAAACCCGGCCCGCTCCCCCTCACGGCGGCGCTTCTTCAGAAAATTCAGAGAGGCATTGACGGCGATCCGGTAGACCCAGGTGGAAAAACTCGATCTCGCCTGGAAGCCCGGGATCGATCTGAAGGCCGTCAAAAATACCTCCTGGCACAAGTCGTCGGCGTCCGAACGGTTCTTCGTCATGCCGCAGATGAGCCCGTAAACCCTCTGCTGGTGGCGTCTGGCAAGCTCGGAGAAGGCCTCGTTTTTCCCCTGGCGGGCCTCCTCCACGAGGACATCGTCAGGGCGTTCATCCATTTCATCCTCACTTCTTTAGACATCTATTATACTCAAATCTTAGCGCCCCCTGGAGCCTTCTGACGTCTTCCTGCGGATCGCCCCCGGGCTGAGCATCTCAGGAGAGGAAGTTCGCCGCGAAATCTGCCCGATTCCGTTGACAATCCCTTCCCCCTGCTGCTATGATTCAGCCTCTCCCTTGGTGAGGTAAGAGGCCATGATCGAACGCTACACCCGCCCCGAGATGGGCGCTGTCTGGACGGATGATAATAGGTACAGAAAATGGCTCGAGGTCGAGATCGCCGTCTGCGAGGCCTGGGCCCGCCTGGGGAAGATCCCCAAACCCGCCCTACGGGACATCCGTCGCAAGGCCGGATTCTCGACCGCCAGGATCGACGAGATCGAGAAGGTCGTCAAGCACGACATCATCGCCTTCCTGTCCTCGGTCGCGGAAAAGGTCGGGCCGAGCTCCCGCTACATCCACCTCGGCCTGACGTCCTATGACGTTGTCGACACCGCCCTATCGCTCCTCATCCGCGAATCGCTCGAGAGGATCCTCCGCGAGCTCCGGCAGCTCCGCGGGCTTCTGAAGAGACAGGCGATCAAGTACAAGAAAACGGCCTGCATCGGCCGGACCCACGGCATCCATGCCGAGCCGGTGTCTTTCGGCTTCAAGATCCTCGTCTGGCACGAAGAGGTCAAGAGGCACATCCGGCGTCTGGAGGAAGCCGTCCGCGTGATCGCGGTCGGCCGCATCTCTGGCTCCGTCGGGACCTACATTCACTTGGACCCCCGGGTTGAGGTCCTGGCCCTCCGGAAGCTCAACCTGGAGCCCGCCAGGGTCTCGACCCAGGTCCTCCAGCGGGACCGCCACTCGGAAGTCCTGTCCGCCCTCGCCCTCCTCGCTTCCTCGATCGAAAAATTCGCCGTCGAGATCCGCCATCTTCAGAGGACGGAGGTTGGGGAGGTCGAAGAGCCCTTCACCAAAGGCCAGAAGGGATCCTCCTCCATGCCCCATAAAAAGAACCCCGTCCGCTCCGAGAGGATCTCGGGCCTGGCCAGGCTCGTCAGGGCCAACGCCCAGGTCGGGCTCGAGAACGTGGCCCTCTGGCACGAAAGGGACATTTCCCATTCCTCGGCCGAACGGGTCGTTTTCCCGGACTCCTTCATCCTGACCGATTTCCTCCTGGCCGAGATCATCGATATCATCAGGAACTGGAACGTCCGTCCCGACCGGATGAGGGCCAACATCGACGCCACCCGCGGCCTCATCTTCTCCCAGAGCGTCCTCCTGGCCCTGACCAAGAAAGGGATGTCCCGGGAGGACGCTTACCAGGTCGTCCAGAGGAACAGCCTCCGGGCCTGGAACGAAGGCCGCGATCTCCGCGGGCTCATCGCCGCCGACCCCGATGTGGGCCGGGTCCTCAAGCCGTCGGACATCGCTCGCTGTTTCTCCCTGGCCCCCTACCTCAACAAGATCGACTACATCTTTGAAAGGGTTTTCGCCGATGAGAGTTAGGATCCTCGTTTCGTTCAAGGACAGCGTCCTCGATCCCCAGGGCCAGACCGTGAAGAACGCCCTCCACACCATGGGCTACGCCGCCGTCAAGGACGTCCGGCAGGGCAAGGTCTTCGAGATCGAGCTCGACGGGGTCGGGAGGAAAGAGGCCGAGGCGGTCGTGGCCGAGATCACGCACAAGGTCCTGGCCAACCCCATCATCGAAAAGTACACCTGGGAGTTCATCAAGGCCTCGTCGGGGAAATGACCATGAGGTTCGGCGTCGTCCAATTCCCCGGCTCCAATTGCGACTTCGACACTTTCCATGTCCTCAAGACCGTCATGAAGCAGGATACGGTCATGCTCTGGCACAAGGACCACGACCTCCAGGAGGTAAGCTGCGTCGTGCTGCCCGGAGGGTTCTCCTACGGGGATTACCTGCGGTCCGGTGCCATCGCCCGCTTCTCTCCTCTCATGAAAGAGGTTAGGGCTTTCGCCCGCAAGGGAGGGCTCGTCCTGGGCATCTGCAACGGCTTCCAGGTCCTCCTCGAGCTCGGCCTTCTCCCCGGGGCCATGCTCCGGAACAAGAACCTGAAGTTCCTCTGCCAGCACGTCCACATCCGGGTCGAGAACGACCGGACGGCGTTCACCCGGGCCGGGAAAGCCGGACAGATCCTCCGGATCCCGATCGCCCATTTCGACGGCAACTACTATGCCCCGCCCCGGACGCTCGCCGACATCGAGAGGAACCGGCAGGTGGTCTTCCGCTATTGCGACGCCGGCGGGAACGTGACCGAGGAGGCCAACATCAACGGTTCGCTCCACAATATCGCGGGGCTCGCGAACAAGGAGGGCAATGTCCTGGGGCTCATGCCACATCCGGAGAGGGCCTCCGAGGCCCTGCTCGGCAGCGAGGACGGCCTCGTCATCTTCGGGTCCCTCGTCCGGAGTCTCAGCGCCCGACGGTCCCCCCGGGCCAAAGCCGCCGCGAAAAAGGCCCGCCATGATTGAGCCAAAGACCCTCGCGCAGCACAACCTGACCGAAGAGGAGTACCGGCGGATCGTCGAGCTCATCGGGAAGGAGCCGAACCTGACCGAACTCGGCATCTTCTCCGTCATGTGGTCCGAGCACTGCGGCTACAAGAGCTCCAAGATCCACCTCAGGAAGCTCCCGACCGAGGGCCGGCATGTCGTCCAGGGGCCCGGCGAGAACGCCGGCGTCCTGGACATCGGCGACGGTCAGGTCATCGTCTTCAAGATCGAGTCCCACAACCACCCGTCCTACATCGAGCCCTACCAGGGCGCGGCCACGGGTGTCGGCGGGATCCTGAGGGACATTTTCACGATGGGCGCCCGGCCCATCGCGGTCCTCGATTCCCTGCGGTTCGGCCCGCCGAGCGACCCGAAGAACCGGGCGATCATGGAGGGAGTCGTCTCGGGCATCGCGGGCTACGGGAACTCCATCGGCGTCCCCACGGTCGGCGGGGAGGTCTACTTCAACGATTGCTACGCCGCCAACCCCCTGGTCAACGTTTTCTGCCTGGGGCTGGCCAAAAAGGACAGGATCTTCTTCGCCAAGGCCGAGGGCGTCGGGAACCCGGTCCTTTACGTCGGGGCCAAGACCGGCCGGGACGGCATCCACGGGGCGACCATGGCCTCGGCGGAATTCGGCAAGGAAACCGAGCACAAGAGGCCGAACGTCCAAGTCGGCGACCCGTTCAAGGAAAAGCTCCTCGTCGAGGCCTGCCTGGAGGTCATGGACAGGGGCCTCATTCTCGGCATCCAGGACATGGGTGCGGCCGGGCTGACCTGCTCGACGACCGAGATGGCCGCCAAGAGCGGGCTGGGGATCGAGATCGATCTCGACCTCGTCCCCCAACGGGAAGCCGGGATGACGCCGTACGAGATCATGCTCTCCGAATCCCAGGAGCGCATGCTTCTCGTCTGCACAAAAGAGAACGTCAAGAAGGTCCAGGAGGTCTTCGCGAAGTGGGACCTCGACGCCCCGATCATCGGCCATGTCACGGGCGGCGGGCAGGCCCGGGTCCGTTTCAAGGGGGAGGTCGTCGTCGACATCCCCGTCGACGCGGTCGTCAACCTGTGCCCGGCCTACCGGCGACCGAGCCGGCCGCCCGTCCGTCCCGCGTCGAGCGCCAGACTCCCGCTGCTCCCCGTCCCGGCCGACATCGAGGACGTCTTTTTCCGGCTCCTATCTTCACCGACCATCGCGGACAAGGAATGGGTTTTCCGCCAGTACGATCACATGGTCCAGGTCAACACGGTGCTCCTGCCCGGCGCGGACGCCGCGGTCCTGAGGCTCAAGGGCTCGAAGAAGGCCGTCGCCATGACCCTGGACTCCAATTCCCTCTACGTTTCCCTCGACCCGAACACGGGCGCGAAGATCGCCGTCGCCGAGGCCTGCCGGAACCTGGCCTGCGTCGGGGCCCGACCGATCGGCGTCACGAACTGCCTGAACTTCGGGAATCCCGAAAAGCCTGAGGTCATGTGGCAGTTCGAGCAGGTCATCGACGGGATGGCGGAAGCCTGCCGGGCGTTCGGGATCCCCGTCACGGGCGGCAATGTGAGCTTTTACAACGACACCGAGGGCGTGTCCATCTTCCCGACCCCGGTCCTGGGGATCGTCGGCATCATCGACGACGTCCGGAAGGTCGTCAGCCCGGGCTTCAAGGCCGGTGGGGACCTCGTTCTCCTGGTGGGAGAAAACAGGGAGGAACTCGGCGGAACGGAATATGTGAGGGTCGTCCACCGGGTCGAGACGGGGACACCGCCCCGCATCGACCTCGAGGGGGAAAAGCGGGCCCAGAAGTTCTGCCTGGAGGCGATCGATGCCGGCCTTGTCCGGTCGGCTCATGACCTTTCGGAGGGTGGGTTGGCCATCGCCCTGGCCGAGTGCGTCTTCCACAGTCAGGGGCTCACCGGCTGCGCCGTCGAGCTCGACGACCCGATCCGGCCGGACGCGCTGGCCTTCGGCGAGACCCAATCCCGCATCCTCATGACCTGCCGCACGGCGGACCTGGACAGGCTCGCCGGGCTGGCCCGGACGACGGGAGTCAAGCTCGCGGCCATCGGCCGGACGGGCGGGGCGGACATCGTCGTTCGCCACCGCGGGCGGGACCTCATCCGCGTCCCGGTCGAGGACGCTTACCGGCGCTGGAAGGACGGCATCCCGAAATTTTACAGGGCCCGCGGCATGGAGGGACGATGAACGAGGTCGCATTCCGGAGTCCGAAGAAACGGGGCCGGGTCGCCATTCTTCTCTCCGGCCGGGGTTCCAATTTCATGGCCATCCAGGAGGCCATCCGCCGCGGCGCGATCGACGCGGAGATCGGCCTGGTCCTCAGCAACAAGGAAGACGCGCCCGGCCTCCTCAAAGCGAGGGAATGGGGCCTGGAAGCGTCATTCCTCAACCCGAAGCTGTTCGCGACGCGTGAGGAGTACGACCAGGCCGCCGGGCGGGAAGTCGAGAAAAGAAGGATCGATCTCATCTGCCTCGCCGGATACATGAAAGTCCTGACGCCGCAGTTCTGTGACGCCTACCCGTACCGGATCGTCAACATCCACCCGGCCCTCCTCCCCTCTTTCCCGGGTCTCCACGTCCAGCAGAAGGCCATCGACTGGGGGGTTCGTTTCTCAGGCTGCACGGTCCATTTCGTCGCCGCTGAGGTTGACATGGGCCCGATCATCCTCCAGGCCGCCGTCCCGGTCCTCCAGGACGACACCGAGGAAACGCTGGCGGCCCGGATCCTGATCGAGGAGCACATGATCTATCCCGAGGCCGTCCGGCTCTACTTCGAGGGCCGGATCGAAGTCCGCGGGCGCCGCGTTTTCATCGTATAAGTTCAGCTACGTAACTCCTTTCATCCCCTCCCCCGGTTTGATTGGAAGAAGTGCATGCTAATCAAGAATAGCTAAGGCTCGTTCTAAATATTTATCAGATGTGCGGCTTCGAGCCGCTCCGCCGGCAATCAAAGATGTCAGCGTTTTATCAAGATATCTACCAGAATATCGGCTCCGAGTCACTCCGCCGCTATTCTGCTGGTCGCTCCCAGGAGTCCACTCCCTGCCGCTCCTCAGAATTCGCTCCCTGCCGGTCCCCTTCCGTTACGGGGGCTTTCGGACGGCCATCGTCTCCGCCTGGAACCTGTCACCTCGCTGACAGGACTCTCCCTGCTATCCCTGCCCATTTGGCTATTTGACCGGCCGCCGCCCGGCTGCAATAATAATAAGGTTCATCAAGGAGGGACAAATGAAGATCGGAATATTGGGGTCCGGGGGCGTGGGCCAGGACCTGGGCCTCGGCTTCATCGGCCTCGGCCACGAAGTCAAGATGGGGAGCCGGAGCCCGGCCAAGGACGAGATCAAAGCCTGGCTGGCCAAGGCCGGCAAGAAGGCTTCGGCCGGGACCTTCGCCGAAGCCGCGGCCTTCGGCGAAATGGCCGTCCTGGCGACCCATTGGCCGGGGACGGAGAACGCAATCCGGCTGGCTGGCCCGGACAACTTTGCCGGGAAGCTGGTGATCGATGTGACCAATCCCCTTCTCTTTCGGCCGAAGGCCATGCCCGAGCTGGCGGTCGGCGGCCAGGATTCGGCGGGGGAACAGGTCCAGCGGTGGCTCCCCAGAGCCCAGGTCGTCAAGGCTTTCAATACGGTCAATCACGCCCATATGGTCAAGCCCTCATTTTCGGGAGGGCCCCCCGACATGTTCATCTGCGGGGAAGATGGCGCGGCCAAGAAGCTCGTGGCGGGGATCTGCCGCGACTTCGGCTGGGGGGTCATCGACATGGGGGGGATCCAGGCGGCCAGGCTGCTCGAGCCGCTCGCCCTGATCTACATCCAAAACGCGATCCGGACAGAGAACTGGGACACGGCCTTCAAACTGCTGAAGAAATAGTCCCTACTCGAAGATCCTCGGCGGGACCATTTTCGGGGGAGACCCGAAGACCCGGGCATAGAGCCCGGGATAGGCATCCTTGCCGCCGATGAGAAGGCAGGCGAGCGGCATGACCCTTGCCGCCAGGCGGGACATCTCCGAGGTCACGGCCCGGATCTCCCACTGGGCCGAGGCGTCCTCGCGAAGCCGCGAGACGTGATAAAGCTCCCGGACGTTCAGCTTGAGAAGTGCGCGACGCCGGTGGGCGTTGGTGAGGACATAATCCGCCGCCGGGCCGACGGCTTTCTCCAGGCATGCGTGGGTCTCGTTCGTCCGGTCGATCATCTCCAGGAATTCGCGCTCGGCCCCGATCTCCCCAAGCGAGGGCGGAACCGTCACGCCAAGGGAGGGGTCATAGCGCTGCTGGGTCAGGGTCGCCATCCGATGCCGTTTGAGCTGGGCGAAGCAGGACGCGGAGATGACGAGGTCGTAGGTCAGGTCGGCGTGCTCGAATTCCCGGAGCGGAAAATCGTAGAATTCCATGCGGCAGAGCGCGCTCTGGGCGATCGCCTTCCGCTCCGAAGGTTTCGCCGCCTTGGCCAGGCGGAGACACTCGGCGTGCGAGCGACGGGAGATGGAGTGAAGAAGGGCGGCCAGGATCCGGACGTCGCCGTCAGACGAATGGTCCGCGAGGGTGACGCCCCGGCCGGGACGTTTCCCCGGGCGCCTCTTCCGCCCGGAGCCGAGGATGTCCGCAGCCGCCCGCTCGACATCGCCGTACGTCAGGGCGTCGAAATCCGACGGCAGCGTGAACAGGATGATGGACGGCGCGACGTCTTTGGCCAGGGCGTAGAGCCTTCCATTGAGGTCCTTGATCTCCTCAATCTCTTTTGCGGCGAAGCGACGAATGAGGAGCTCAAGGTTCCTGGCGTTCGTCGTCATCCCCAGTTGTCCCTGCGTCGCCAGGCTCACGATGTAGCGGGCGTCCTCTTTGGCCCAGCCGTCGAGAACGGAGTGGTTCTTGGCGTTCGCCGCCTGGGCCCGGAATTTATCGAAGACATGAGGCCTGAGCCGTCCGTAGAGCTTGTGATACAGGATGTTCTGGGCCCTGACCGTGGCCGTGAAGAGGTCCTCGAGACCGGCCCGCCTGATCTCCGCGGGCACGACGAAGTCCTCGCCGAGGGTGATATAACGCTGGGATTTTTCCGTGAACGAGCAGAGCCGGAAGCGCTCGATCTCCTCGATGGCGAGCCGGCTGACCCCGATGATGTCGAAGTTGAAGACCGCGTGTTCGGCCACCGAGTGATGGCCCATCTTGAAGATGATCGTCTGGTTCGAGCGGCGGGCCCGCTCGACCTCCGCCCGCGCCGCGGCCCTCAGCTCGTCGGCCGGACGCGGGTCCCTGGAGATCCGGGCGTAGGAAGCCGACAACGTCTCGGGCGTCACGTCCTCGCGCGGCGGAGAATTCTTCTTGAGGTCGTCGAGGACCACGCTGTCGACGTTGTAGCCGGCCAGGATGACTTTCATGGGCGCCTCTAAATTAAGAGCGGGCACGCGAAATGTCAACCGGGAATCATTGAATCCCGCCGGTTCTTGGGATAATCTTATAAAGGAGGGAAGTCCGATGAAAAACAGGGAGATCGCCGACCTCCTCGACCGGATCGCCGACGCCCTGGAGATCAAGGGCGAATCGGGCTTCAAGGTCGTGGCCTACCGGAAGGCGTCCCGGATTCTCCTCGACATGACCGAGGACATCGAGAACGTGGCCCGCGAAGGACGGCTGGAAGCGATTCCCGGCATCGGCAGCGGCCTCGCGGGCAAGATCAAGGAATACGTCGAGACGGGCAAGATGACCAAGTATGGCGAGGTCCTGAAAGACGTCCCGGAAGGGCTCCTCGGGCTCCTGGAGATCCAGGGTCTCGGAGGGAAGACCATCCACCTGATGCACGAGGAGCTCGGGGTCAACGGCCTCGACGACCTCAAGCGCGTGATCGCCGACGGCTCCCTGGCCGGCCTCCACGGCATGGGAGAGAAGAAGGTCGAGAACATCCGGAAAGCGATCGACGCCCGGGCGCGCGGCGGGGAGCGGATCTCGATCGCGGAGGCCTCGCTCATCGCCGACGAGGTCATCGCCTACCTTTCGGGCGCCCCCGGGATCGGCCGCGTGTCCGCCGCTGGGTCGCTCCGCCGGATGAAGGAGACCGTCGGCGACATCGATATCCTCGCCTGCGGGAAGAACGGCGCCGCGATCATCGACTATTTCGCCCGCTTCCCGGGCACGGTCCGCGTCCTGGCCGGGGGAGAGACCAAGGGTTCCATCGTCGTCCGGGCGGAGGGGATCGAACGCCAGGTCGACCTCCGGGTCGTCGCCGAACCGGAATACGGGGCCGCCCTTCTCTATTTCACCGGGTCGAAGGCCCACAATATCAAGCTCCGCGGCCTGGCTAAGGAGAGGGGCCTCAAGATCTCAGAATACGGCGTCTTCCGGGGCCCGAAAAGACTCGCCGGCCGGGAGGAGGAGGACTGCTACAAGGTCCTCCGGATGCCCTGGATCCCGCCCGAGATGCGCGAGGACCGGGGAGAGGTGGAGCTGGCCATTGATGGCCGGCTTCCCCGCCTCGTCGAGCCAGCGGACATCCTGGGCGACCTTCATGTCCACACCAAAGCGAGCGACGGGAACATGTCGCTCGACGAGATCGTCAAGCAGGCCCGGAAGATGGGATATGCCTACGTGGCCGTCTGCGACCATTCCAAGGCCGCGCACTACGCCCACGGCCAGAGCGAAGAGCGTCTCCTCGAACAAGCCAGGGAGATCGACGTCATGAACCGGGCGCTCAGGGGCTTCCGGATCCTGAAGGGGGCCGAGGTCGACATCCTGCCCGACGGCTCCCTGGATTTCGGGGACGACATTCTCGCCAGGCTTGACTTCGTGGTCGCGGCCATCCACTCAGGATTCAAAAAGAACGTGACGGCGCGCATCCTCAAGGCGCTCGAGAATCCCTACGTCCGGACGATCGCCCATCCGTCCGGGCGGCTCATTTCAGGCCGGGAAGGCTACGACGTGGACCTCGACGAGGTCATCGAGGGCGCGGCCAGAACGGGGAAGGCGCTGGAACTGAACGCGTTCTACGACCGGCTGGACCTCGACGAATTGCATCTCAAGAAAGCCAAAGAGCACGGCGTCAAGATCAGCCTCGGGACCGACACCCATTTCGCAGCCGGGCTGGCCATGATGCGCTTCGGGGTCGGGATCGCCCGCCGGGCGTGGCTCGAAAAATCGGACATCCTGAACAGCCAGCCGGTCGAAGAGCTCCTGGTCCGGGCGGCTTGACGTTATCCCTTCATGACGCCGACCGGGACGACTTTGGCGACGAGGCGCCCGAGCCCGACTTCATGCGAGACCCGGACGACTTCATCGACGTCCTTGTAAGCGGCCGAGGCTTCCTCGGCGACGCCTTTCCAGCTCGTGGACTTGAGCTCGATCCCCTGGCGGGCCAGGTCGTCCCGGATCTGCTCGCCGCGGAACCGCCGGAGGGCCTCGTGGCGGGACATGACCCGGCCGGCTCCGTGGGCCGTGGAGCCGAAGCTCAGCTCCTCGGCCTCCGGCGTCCCCACCAGGAGAAAGGACGAGGTCCCCATGCTTCCCGGGATGATGACGGGCTGGCCTGCGGGCCTGTAGGCCTCGGGGATCTCGGGCCGGCCGGGCCCGAAGCTCCGCGTCGCGCCCTTGCGGTGGACACAGAGGTCCCTGAGTTCCCCGCCGACGAGATGCTTCTCGACCTTGGCCACGTTATGGCAGACGTCATAAACCTGCCTCATTCCCTTCGAACTTCCGAGGACCTTGGCGAAGACATCCCGGACCCAGTGGGCGATCATCTGGCGGTTGGCGAAGGCGTAGTTAACGGCCGCCGACATCGCGCGGTAATAGCGCCGGCCGAGCTCGGAGCGGAAGGGCGCGTTGACGAGCTCGCGATCCGGAAGCCCCTTGGTCCCGAACTTGTTCTCCATGAGCTCGATGAAGTCGGTCGCGACCTGGTGGCCGAGGCCCCGGCTGCCGCAGTGGATCATGACCAGGATCTCGCCCTCGGCCCCGATCCCGAAGGCCCTGGCCACCTCCGCATCGTAGATCTCGAGGACCTTCTGGATCTCCAGGAAGTGGTTCCCGGCGCCGAGCGTCCCGAGTTGCGGGATCCCCCGCTCCAGGGCCCGGTCGGACACGGCGGCCGCGTCCGCGTCCCTCATCCGTCCGTATTCCTCCGTGCGCTCGAGATCCTCTGGCATGCCGTAGCCGTTCTCGACCGCCCATTCCGCCCCTTTGGCCAGGATGTCCCTCAGGACATTCCGGCTGAGCTTCGTGACCCCGCCCTTCCCCACCCCGGCCGGGACTTCCTTGAAGATCTCGGACAGGAGCTCTTTCCTCCGGGCAGTGATATCCTTCTCCATATAATCCGTCCGGAGGAGCCTCACGCCGCAGTTGATGTCGTAGCCGACGCCGCCCGGCGAGATGACGCCTTCGTCAAGGTCGAAGGCCGCAACGCCGCCGATCGGGAAACCGTAGCCCTGGTGGGCGTCGGGCATGACATAGGACATGCGCTGGATGCCGGGCAGGCAAGCCACGTTCCGGGCCTGGTCTAGGGTCATGTCATGCTTGATGTCGGCCAGGAGCTTCGCGGATGAATAGATGAGGGCCGGGACCCTCATCTCACCCTGCTTCGGGATCTCCCAGACGTTGTCGCTGACTTTCCGGAGCTCCATGGCGCGCCTCACATGTCCACGACGACCTGAAGGGTGAAGCCGTCACATTCCTCGATCTTCATGTCGCTATACGTCACGGCCTTGACGCCGCCGTAGATCTCGTAGCGGTCGGAAAAGATGTCTCCCTTGAATTCGGCCTCCAGGAGCCAATCTTTCTCGTCCGCCCGGATGACCAGGCTCGCCACGGAACCGAGCAGGAACCGCTCGGTCTCAAAGAGATAGATGATCTCGCCGAGGAACTTGACGAGGAGCTGTTCCCTGTCCCGCCCGCGGACGCGGAGTGCCCGGCTGAGCTTCGGCTCGATCCGGGCCCAGGCCCACATGAGCGAGGCCGTGGCCAGGGCCGCGTTCATGAACGCCTCTTCGAGGGTCCGGCCGTAGGCCCGAAACTTGCCGTCGGCGGTGTGCGGGAGTATTTCGTATTTCTTCATCTCGGCCATGCCACCCCTCTGACGTGCGTCAACCGGTCATCACGATCAGTTTATTCCATTTTCAGGCCGGCGAAAAGGGCGGAACGCCCGGAATTCCGACGCGGCTCAGCTGAAAACGCCCGCGATCTGGCCGGCGCAGAAGGGGCACGCGTTCCCGGCCATCCGGTTCTCGGCGACAAAGAACCCCTGGCGCCTGATGAGGGCGTGGCCGCAGGTCGGGCAGCAGGTGTCCTCGGACTCGCCGGGCATGTTCCCGATATAAATGTAGCGGAGTCCCTCTCTGTTCCCGATCTCAGCGGCCAGGCGCAGGGTCTTCGCCGGCGTCGGGGGGGCGTCGGTATACTCGAAGTCCGGATGGAAGCGGCTGATGTGCCAGGGGATCTCGGGGTCGACCCCGGCGATGAACCGGGCGATCGCCGTGAGCTCCTCGGCCCCGTCGTTCAGCCCGGGAACGACCAGGGTCGTGACCTCGACCCAGATGCCCATTTCCCTCATCCGACGGATCGAGCCGAGGACGGGTTCGAGCCTGGCCCCGCAAACCTTCTTGTACGTTTCGTCCTTGAACGCCTTGAGGTCCACGTTGGCCGCGTCGAGATACGGCCGGATGGCTGTCAGGGCCTCTCCCGTCATGTAGCCGTTGGTCACGAAATTGTTGGCCAGCCCGGCCTCCTTCGCCAGCCTCGCCGTATCGAAAGCGTATTCAAAGAAGATCGTGGGCTCCGTGTACGTGTACGAGATGCTCCGGCAATCCTGGGCCAGGGCCTCGCGGACGATCTCCTGGGGGGACAGCTTGTGGCCTCCGATGCCTCCGTCCTTTCTCCGGGGCGCCTGGGAGATCTCCCAGTTCTGGCAGAACGCGCACCGGAAGTTGCAGCCGGCCGTCGCGATGGAGAGCGCTTTCGACCCGGGATAAAAATGGAAGAGCGGCTTCTTCTCGATGGGGTCGACATGGGCCGCGATGACCTCGCCGTAGACGAGAGTCACGAGCTTCCCTTCGCGGTTCTCGCGGACGGCGCAGATGCCGGCCTTTGAAGGGGCGATGACGCAGCGGTGGCTGCACAGGGCGCAGGCGACCTTGCCGCCCTCGAGCGGGGCCCAAAGCATGGCGTCCTTGATCATGAGTCCTTCAGGCCGGGGAAAAAACCGGCCGCCGACGGGCACAGCCGCCGGAGGAAGCATTCCGGGCACCTCGGCTTCCGGGCCTGGCAAAGGGCCCGGCCGTGGTCGACGAGCAGGGAGTTGAAATCCAGCCAGTCCTTCCTGGGGATGATCGCCAGGAGGTCGCGCTCGATCTTGTCCGGGTCAATCTCCCGGCTCAGTCCCAGTCTCTGAGAAAGGCGGCGGGCATGGGTATCGACGGCGATCCCCTCGGCCCTGCCGTATCCCGCCGAGAGGACGATGTTGGCCGTCTTCCGGGCCACGCCCGGCAGGGTGATGAGCCTCTCCATCGAGTCGGGCACCGTCCCCCCGAATTCCTCGACGATCCTCTGCGAAGCCCCGACGAGGCTTTTCGCTTTATTCCGGAAAAACCCCGTCGACCGGATCTCCTGTTCGAGCTCGGCCCGGGCGGCCCGGGCGAAATGGGCGGGCGTCGGGTATTTCCGGAAAAGGCCCGGGGTGACCATGTTGACCCGCTCGTCCGTACACTGCGCGGCCAGGATGGTCGCGACCAGGATCTCGAACGGGCTCCGGAATTCGAGGGCGGTCCGGCTCCCGGGATAGTGTTTCCTTAGGAGGCGGATGATCTCCCGGACGCGCGTCGCTTCTTTGTCCATGTCGTCCCTCCCGCTTTCTCAAATGCCGAGATCGGACCGGACCTGAAGGATCTTGAGGATGTCGCTCCGGCAGATGACCCCCGCGACTCTGTCGCCGTCCATCACGGGGACCTGGTGGAGATCCCTGGACGCGAGTGTCGCGAGGATCTGGTTGCCGTCGGCGTCAAGGGACACGGATTGGAGCTTGTCCTTCGGTGTCATGATGTCCGAAACGGGAGAGCTTGGCCATTCCCCGCGGGCCAAGGCCTTGACGTCCTCCAGGCAGACGATCCCCTTCAGGTCCTGACCCACGGTCACCAGAAAGACGCGCTCCTTTTTTTTCAGGATGTAGTCGTCGACGAGGGTCTGGACGGGCAGCCCGGCGGGCACGGTTTCGAAGTCCGTATTCATCAGGTCCCGGGCCTTCAGGCCCTCCAGGGCGGACTTGATCATGACCTGGCTGTAACCGCGCGTCGCCGCGCTGTGGAGGAACCAGCCGATAAGAACGAGCCATAACCCGCCTACGCTACCCCCCAGGAACTGGGGGAAGCCCAGAAGCTGGGGGATGTTCAGGAATTGGAGGACGCCGACGAGGATCATGAGGTAGGCGATCCCGTCGCCGGCCAGGGATGCAATGCGTGTCGCCTTCTTGAGGTCTCCCGTGACCTTCCAGACGATGGAACGGAAAACCCGTCCCCCGTCCATGGGAAAGCCCGGCAGAAGGTTAAAAGCGCCGAGGGTGAAATTGACCATCGCCAGATAGGAGGCGGAGGCACGGAACGGCTCGGCGCCGGCCGGCAGCAGGAGGGAAATGAGCAAAAAGATAACACCGAGGAAGAAGCTCGACAGAGGCCCGACGATCGCCATCGAGAACTCCTTCAGCGGTTCGTTGGGTTCTTCGCTGATCTGGGCCACGCCGCCAAGGATGAAGAGGGTGATGCTCCTGACCTCCTCCCCCTGTTTGATGGCAACGAGAGAGTGCGTCAGCTCGTGAACGAGGACGGAAGCGAAGACAAAAAGGCTGGTGAGGAATCCCATGGCCCACTTCAGGGCGAATGACCAGTGGGGGTGCGAACTCGGAAAATAGCTCCCTGCCAGCATCCAGCTGAAAAGGACAAAAATGACGATCCAGCTCGAATCGATCTTGATGTCGATGCCGAAAATCCGTCCGATGCGCCAACTGTATTTCATCATCCCTCCTTCCCAGGCATCCACCCCTCCCCGGGACGAGCCGGCGGGGCCGCGGATGCCCGGGGGCCGCCTGAGTCCAGGTCAGGGCCCGACGTGGAAGAGGTCTTCGCCGACATGGAAGTCCTCGACGTTATAGTAATCGGGGAATTTTTCGAGAAGATCGATCTCGGAGCGGATCATGGCCTGGTGGCTCCTCTCCACCCGGCTGAGGTAGGCCAGCATCTTCCTGCTCCCCTCATCCTCCGCCAACCCGCCGGCCTCCTGATAAAAGCTCTCAGCCGTCTCTTCGGCCTTGAGGGCGGCCAGGAAGAGGTCGAGGACCGAGGCCTGCTCGCCGACCGATGCGGCGATCGGGGGCATCAGGGAGGATTCGGGCGCTCCCACGGTCTTCTCCGGGAAGCGCTGGCCGATGAGCCTCTCGAGGATCTTCCTATGGTGTTCCTCTTCGAGGGCCAGGAACTTAAGTTTCTGGATGAGGATGACGTTCTTGACCCGGCCCTGGAGCCGCGTGTAGAACGAGACGGCGTCGACTTCGGAGCGGATGCCGACGCTGAGGATCTCCCAAGGCTTCAGTTTGCGGTCGATGGCCATGGGGGCCTCAGAAGGCGACGAACTTGTCCCGGGGCGCCCCGCAGACCGGGCACTTGTCCGGGGCCTCGCCTTCCATGGTGAAGCCGCACATCGAGCACACATGGATGGGCTTCGCCGCGGCGTCCTTCCCGGACTCGACGGCCTTGCCCGCCGCCTGATAGATCCCGCGGTGGACGATCTCGGCCTGGAGGGCCGCATTGAAATTGAAGTCGGCCGTTTTTTCCCCCTGGGCCCGGGCCACGGCGATGTAGGCGGGGTACATCTCCTCGGCCTCGAAGTTTTCCCCGCCGGCGGCGGCCACGAGGTTCTCCCTGGTGCTGCCGATCCCGGAAAGGGTCTTGAGGTGGTTCGTGGCATGGACCTGTTCGGCGTAGGCGTTGGCCTTGAAGATCCGGGCCACATTGGGCAGCTTCTCCGCCGCGGCCTTCTCGGCGAAGGCCAGATACTTGATATGGGCCTGGCTCTCGCCTGCGAGGGCGGCCTTGACGTTCTCCTCGGTCATCTTTTTCATGCAGAAACTCCTTTATGAGATTTTGATCATGGCCTGGATGGCCCCCCGGGCCCTGTCGGCGATCGCCGGCGGGACCGTGACGGGAGGCACTTTTCCCTCGAGCGCGGCCAGGACTTTCTCGAGGGTCGTCATTTTCATATTGACACAGAGGGCCGAATCACGGGCGGGGATGAACCGGACGGCCGGGTTCTCCTTTCCCAGCCGGTGAATGATCCCCTTTTCGGTGCCGATGATGACCTCCCGGGCCTTCGTGGCCCGGGCCTCGGTGACCATCTTTCCCGTCGACAGGACTTTGTCGGCGAGGTCGATGACGTCGAGGGCACATTCCGGGTGGACCCAGACCTCCGCCCCGGGATGTCGGGCCTTTGCGGCGCTGATGTCCCCGGGCCGGAGCCTGTGATGGACAAAACAATATCCGTCCCAGGCGATGATCCGCTTGCCCGTCTCGCGGGCGACGTAGGCGGCGAGGTTCTTGTCCGGGACGAACAGGACTTCGTCCTCGCCCAGCCAGTTGACCACGGCGATCGCGTTGGACGAGGTGCAGCAAATGTCGCTCTCCGCCTTGACCTCGGCGCTTGTGTTGACGTAGCAGACGACCTTGCGTCCGGGGTACTTCTCCTTCCACATCCGAAGCTCCCGGCCGGTGATCATGTTCGCCATCGGGCAGCCGGCCCCGGGCTCCGGGAGCAGGACCTTTTTCCCGGGCGAAAGGATGGCCGCCGTCTCGGCCATGAAATGGACCCCGCAGAAGACGATGACCGCCGCGTCGAGGGCGGCGGCCTTGCGGCTCAGCTCCAGGGAATCGCCGGTGAAGTCGGCCGCGTCCTGGACCTCCGGGAGCTGGTAGTTGTGGGCGAGGATGACGGCGTTCGTCCGCTTCTTCAACCCGTCGATGCGGCCGAGGATCTCAGCCTGGTCCACGTCCCTCCCCTCCGTCCGTCCCGCGGGTACAGCCTTCAGCCCGCCAGCGGCTTCCCGCACTGGATGCAGGTGGCGGCGCCCTTTTTCGTGATGCCCCCGCAGGACGGGCACTCCTCGAGCTCGATCTGGCAGGCCTTGCAGAACTCCTTCTCCCCCTCTTCCAGGGCCCCCTCGCAATAGGGGCAGGCGCAACCTTCGGCGTGCTCGTGGGAATCCACGGCCATGGACGCGCCCTTCTCCCCGGACCTCTGCCTGTCCTTGAAGTTTTCGATGGCCGCGTGGAGGGCGTCGGCGCCCAGGTTCGAGCAGTGGAGCTTGTTCTTGGGCAGGCCGCCGAGCTCCTCGGCCACGAGACTGTTCGTGATCTTCATGGCCTCGTCCAGGGTCCTGCCCTTGGCCATTTCGCTGACCATGCTGGAAACGGCGATGGCCGCCCCGCAGCCGAACGTCTGGAACTTGACGTCCTCCAGGCGGTCGCCCTTGACCTTGATGTAGAACGTCATCATATCGCCGCAGACGGGGTTCCCGACCTGGCCGACACCGTCGGCGTCCGCGATGACCCCGACGTTGCGGGGGTTCTGGAAATGGTCCATGACCTTATCGCTGTATAGCATCGGTTTTCTCCTTGAGATACTGCGTATAGAGGGGCGACATCTTCCTCAGCCGTTCGATCACGGGGGGGAATGCGTCGAGAAGGTATTCGACGTCCTCGCGCCCCGTGCCGTCGATCATGCTGAACACGAGCGACCCCTGGGCCAGGGCATGGTCCAGGCCCATCGCCAGGAGGACGTGCGAAGCCTTGAGGGCCTTGGAGGTGCAGGCCGAACCGCTGCTAGCCGAAATGCCCTGCATGTCGAGGAACAGGAGCATCCCCTCGCCCTCGACGAACTCGACGCAAAAGCTGGCATGGTGGGGCAGGCGCCGGGTCCGGTGGCCGGTGAGGATGACGTGATCGACCCGGCGGACGAGCTCCTCGATGAGGAGGTCGCGGAGGGGGATGGCCCGGGCCGCCCGGGCTTCCATCCCGGCGCGGGCGATCGCAGCGGCCTTTCCCAGGCCCACGATCGCGGCCACGTTCTCCGTTCCGGCCCGCCGGCCGCCCTCCTGGATCCCGCCCTCGACGAGGGGCACGATCCGCGTCCCCTTTTTCAGGAACAGAGCGCCCGAGCCCTTGGGACCGTAAAACTGGTCCCCGGCCAGGCTGAGGGCGTCGACGTCCAAGTCCCGGACATTGAGGGGGATCGACCCGGCGGCGGCCACCGCGTCCGTATGGAAAAGGACGTTCCGGGCCCGGCAGACCCGGGCGATCTCGGCCACAGGCTCGACGGTCCCGACCTCGCTGTTGGCCGTCATGACCGAAACGAGGATGGTGTCCTTCCTGAGCGACTTTTCGACCTCGGCCGGGTCGACGAGTCCGGTGCCGTCCACGGGGACCGCCGTCGAGGAGAACCCGAGCTTCTCCAGGCTCTTGACCGGGTTGAGGACGGACTGATGCTCGATCGCCGAAACGACGATATGCTTTCCCTTGGCCTGATAGGCCTGGGCGAGGCCCTTGACCGCGAGGTTGTTCGCTTCGCTGCCGCTGGCGGTGAAATAGACCTCCTCCAGTCCGGACCCGATCAGGCCGGCTACCTCTTCCCTGGCCGCGTCGACGGCCGCCTGGGCCTGCTGTCCGGCGGAATGGAGGCTTTGGGGGTTGCCGTAAACTTCACCGAGGTATGGGAGCATGGCCTGGAGGGCCTCCGGATGGAGAGGCGTCGCCGCGATGTGGTCGAAATACGCTTTCCTCATGAGGGATCCATCTCCGGCCGTTCCCGTCCCGCCCGGAAGCTCAGACGGCCTCGACGCTCTTGACCTCGGGGACCTCTTTCTTCAGGATCCGCTCGATCCCCATCTTGAGCGTCATCTGGGACATGGGGCAGCCGCCGCAAGCGCCTTTGAGCCGGACCCGGACGATCCCGTCCGCGCCGACTTCGACAAGCTCCACGTCTCCGCCATCGCCCTGAAGGGCGGGGCGGATCTTGTTCAAAGCCTGTTCGACTTTCTCTTTCATTCCGGTCTCCTTGGGGGACATCTATTTATATTAAGCCTTTCCCGGACGATAATCCAGGGCTCTATCGCCCGTACCCTCTCATGATACACGCCTTTCCCCCAAAACTCAAGTATTCTTATAGATTTAGTAGAGATTGGCGTGGGCGAAGGCTCGCCGGCCAGGCCGAAGGGCCTATTTTTTCCGGGCCGGCTTCCTGGCTGCGGCCTTCTTCATCGGCTTGTCGCAGCAGACGAAGACGTGCTCTTCTGCGCAACCGCAGGCCTCGTCGATGACGACGCGGTAGCCGCAGACGCCGCATTCGTAGGCCTCGCCCTTCCTGGCTTTGGCTTTTTTCACGGCCATGTCGGACCTCCTTCGGATATTCGTGACGCCCTTATTCCCAGTCCAGCAGACACTTCTGCCCCGCGAGGGCCCGGATGCGCGTGACATCCTGGCTGACTTCGAGACACCCCCGGTAACGCCGCTGGGCGTCCCGGACGGCAAAATAGCGGATATGGACAAACTTCCCGCCCGTCTCGATCCAGAATTCGGCCGTGTCCCGCGTCCCGGCCTTGAAGGCCTTGAGGATCTTGTCGACGACGTCGATGCTCTTGGCCGGATGGCAGTTCTGGACCTTGCGCCCGATGACGCCCGGCGACCGGGGGAAGATCCTGTCCTTTTTCGCCGAATAATAGCGGACGGTGTCCTCGTCGTCGACGAAGGAAACGTCAACGGGAAGATGGATCAGCACGAGATTGATGAGCTCCCGGCTCATCGTTCCCGCGTCCAGGTCGAGAAGCGGATCGGGCTTGTCCGCCGGTTTAATGGCCATTGTATCAACCTCCGTGAAAATATTTTAACACAGAAATCCGCGGAATCGAAGCCGCTCCGTCGGAATAATGATGAGTGGCACTGTCATAACCCTCTTGCTCGCGCCCAAGGAAAAGGCCGAGGGGAAGGGCCGGAACGTGATAAAAGGGCGCGTTCCCTCCTTGGAGGGCGGCGAGGATGTTTGAGCAAGAACCGCGTTGAACGACCAGACCGTAGATCGCTGAGCGAGTTCCGCAGACGCCGAGAACGGACGCCGAGGGAACGGCGTGAAAAACCGCGATCTGGAGTGAAGGCCATCCCCGAGGCACTGAAAACAAGCGCACCGGGAGAGGACCCATCTCTTCAATGATGCAGGAGACTTCAGACGATGACGCGGGGGACGAGCGGGTTGATCCGGGCCAGGATCTCGTAGCTGATCGTCCCGGCGAAGCCGGCCAGGTCGTCGGCCGTGATCCTCTCCTTCCCGTCGGCGCCGATGAGCGTCACCTCGTCCTCGAGACTCACGCCCGGGATGTCCGTGACATCGGCCATGAAGAAATCCATGGCCACCCGGCCCCGCACCGGCGCCCGCCGCCCCCGGACGAGGACGTGGGCCGTGTTGGAGAGGCCGCGGTCGTAGCCGTCGAAGTAACCGACGGGGACCACGGCCAGGACGGTCGGCCGCGTCGTTTTGTACGTGCAGCCGTACCCGACGCAGAAGTCGGGACCGATCTTCTTGACCTGGGCGATCCGGGCTCTCCATGAGAGGACGGGTTTGAGCAAGAGCGGCTCCCTCTTTTTCTGGAGGCAGGACAGGTAGGTTTCCTTGGACGGCCAGTGGCCGTAGAGGCCGATCCCGACCCGGGCCATGCTGAAGTCGGTCTCCGGGAAGAGGATGGTCGAGGCCGTACACGACATGTGCTTGACCGGGACGCGCACGGCGTGGGCCTGGACCGTCCGGACGGCGGCCCGGAAGGCCTCGAGCTGGAGCCGCGGGTAGTCGTGCTTGGTCGTGTCCTCGATGTTGGCGAAGTGCGACGACAGCCCTTCCAGGACGAGCTCTTCATGCCGGCGGATGTTGCGGACGAACGGCCAGATGTCCTTGACCTCCACGCCCTGGCGGCGGGTGCCCGTCTCCACCTTGACGTGAACGGTGGCCGCCGTCCCCTGCCGGCGCGCGACGGCCGCCAGCCGCTCGACCGTCTGACGGTTGTAGACGATGAGCCTCAGGTCGCGGGCCACGGCTTCCTCCAGCGCGCCGAGAGGAACGTAGCCCAGGATGAGGATCGGGCAGGCGAAGCCGGCGTCGCGGAGCGCGGCCCCCTCCTCCACGGAATTGACGCCGAGCCAGTCGACGCCATTCTCGAGGGCGACCCCGGCGACCTCTCGTAGGCCGTGGCCGTAGGCGTTCGCCTTGACAACGGCCATGAACTTCCGCCGGGGGCCGATGATGCGGCGGAACTCGCCGATGTTATGGACGAGAGCCGCCCGGCTGACCTCGACCTGTTGCAGGAACCTTCCACCCATCCCGGCCCTCCTCAAAGCGGCGGTGCCTCCGGGAGCTTCCGGAGGTCGACGACGCCTTCGAGCTCGCCGGCGAGAAGGATCGTCTCCCCCCGCTCGACGCCCGTGGAGATGATGGCGACGCGGGTCTCGACGAGGTCCTCGACGAGGCTCACATATTCCTTGAAACACCGCGGTAAGCCCGCGGCGTCCGAGGCCCCGTGGACGGAATCCTGCCAGCCCGGGAGCGTCCGGTAAACGGGTATCACCTTCTCGAGGATCCAGGGCTCCGAGGGAAAGTTCTTGAGGACCTCGCTCCCGTAACGATAACCCGTGCAGACGAGCAACTCACCGAACCCATCCAGGACGTCGGGCTTGGTCAGGGCGATCCTGTCGACCCCGTTGATCCGGCACGAGTAACGGACGGCGACGGCGTCGAACCAGCCGCAGCGACGGGGACGGCCCGTCGTCGCGCCGAACTCATCGCCGCGGGCCGCGATCCTCTTCCCGCGCTCGTCGAGGAGCTCGGTCGGGAAAGGCCCGCCGCCGACCCGGGTCGAATAGGCCTTGGTGATGCCGAGGACGGAATGGACCGCCTTGGGGCCCACGCCCAGCCCCGTGCAGGCCCCGCCGGCCGTTGAGTTGGACGACGTGACATAGGGGTAGGTCCCGTGGTCGATGTCGAGAAGGGCCCCCTGGGCGCCCTCGAAAAGCACGTTCTTGCCCGCATTCATCAGGCCGTGAAGGAGGTCGGAAACGTCGCGGATGTAGGGAGCCATCTTTTCGCCCCAGGCCAGATATTCCTCCAGGATGGGCTGCGCCTCGAGGGCCGGGAGCCCATAGGCCTGGAAGATCCGGTTCTTGGCGGCCACGTTCTCGAAGATCCTGTCCCGGAGGACCTGCGGGTCCAGGAGGTCTCCCGCCCGGACGCCCCACCGCGCGGCCTTGTCCTCGTAGGCGGGGCCGATCCCCCGGCAGGTCGTTCCGATCTTCCTCTCGCCCCGGCTCTCCTCGCTGACCCTCTCGAGAAGCGGGTGCCACGGCATGATGAGGTGGGCGTTCCGGCTGACCGCGAGCAGGGACGGGTCCACCCGGACCCCCAGGGCTTGGAGCTCGGAGATCTCTTTCAGGAACGCCGCCGGGGAAACGACGAGGCCGTTCCCGATGAAGCAGAACTTTCCGGGATGGAGGATTCCGGAAGGGATGAGGTGGAGGACGATCTTTTTCCCGCGGACATGGACGGTGTGCCCGGCGTTATGGCCGCCCTGGTAGCGGGCGACGACGTCGAAAGCGGGGGTCAGCAGGTCGACGATCTTGCCCTTGCCTTCATCCCCCCACTGGGTGCCGAGAACGAGCAGATTGGCCATTCCTCATCCTTTGTCAGTGAATATTTCCGGGCCGGGTCCGGGCACGGTTGGGCCCGGGGATTGTATCAGATTCGGGCGGTCGACTCAAGGCTCAGAAGCCGAGGGCCGCCTGGACCCGGAACAGATTGTCCTTGATATTCGGGGTCTCCTGGTTCCATTCGTATTCGGCCTTGAGGAACAGCTTCGGGCCGAGGACCACCCGACAGCCGAGCGTCCAGCGGCTCCGGTCGATCAAGGTGCCCCCCCCGTGGTAGGGATCGTCGACTTTGACCTTCTGGAAGCTCCCCACAGGTTGGAAGGTGGCGAACTTCATGACCATCCATACGGAATAACCCTCGGACTTTCCGTTGGCGAACGGTTCCGGGTTGTCGATGAGGGCCCGGGTGACCTCGGCCTTGACCTCCCACTGGTCCGCCACCCAAGAGAAGTCTGCGCCCTCGAGGGTGAGGCTGCGTTCATCGAGGTCGTCATACTTCCCCGTATAGTAGGAAATGGCGGCCTCGAGCCCATTGTTGAATTGGAGTCCCAGGCGACCGCCCTTTCCCTTGTCCTTATTGTTGTCGGAAAACTGCTGACCATCCTGCAGGCTGTCCGCTTCCTTGAGCCCGTTCCCGATATACGCGGAATAGTCCAGGATCCCGATCTTGCCTTCGACGAGGACCCCCAGGTCCCGCCAGCTGGCCGGGTAAAGGTACTCCAGGTTGAGAGGGGTCCCGATGAGAAGCGTCTCATAAGGCCTGCTGGCGCGGTTCCAGATCCCGAAGGGAACGAGGTACATTCCCGCCTTGACGCTGATGACCTGCGAGGGCACGAAGCCGACCCAAGCCTGCTCGATCTCGAACAGCGATTCGGTCCTCGACCGGACCTCCAAGGTAAATTGGAATTTCGACGAGACGGCGCCGGAGGCCATGAGCCCAGCTTGGATGTTCTGGATGGACCCCTGGGCGTAACCGCTTTGGGACTGGCCCTTGAGGAATTCAAGAGCAAAATAGCCCCCATATGTGGCGGTGATCCCCCCCCTGAGAGGAGCGGCCCCGGACATGAGGAGGCCGAAGGAAAGGACATAGGGCAACAGCTTGTTTTTCATGGTTCTTAGACTCCGCTCCAGTCGAACGCGTCCTCCAGGAGGCCCTCCTTCCAGCGGTCCACGTTCTTTTTCAGGGCGACGAGCCGGCTGATCTCCGCGACGCCCCGCTTCGTCCCCATCCAGATGGCCCCGACCAGGAGGCCGTCCTTGATGACGAGTTTCTTGTACAGGCCGGCTTCGGGGACGGAGCGGGCCAGGACTTCGTAGCCGCCTTCATCGGGAATGGCGAGGCCGACGGACGTCACGGAGAGCCCGGCGACCTTGAGCGTCGCCGAGCGCACGGTCCCGGAATAAGGCTTATCGATCCCCAGCATATTGTAGGCGGCCGTCCGGGACTGCTCGAAAGAGGCCGGGATGATGCCATAGACGTTGCCCCCGTGCTCGGCGGCGTCGCCGGCGACGAAAATGCCTTCGGCGCTCGAGCGGAGGCGGTCGTCGGCCAGGATGCCACGGTTGACGGCCAGACCCGCCTCCCGGGCCGGGCCGGTCTCCGGCCTGACCCCGGCGGCGATGACCACCATGTCGGCCTCCATCACTCCGCCGCCCTGGAACCGCAGCCCCTTCGCCTCCCCGTCGCCCAGGATCTCCTCCGTGACCGTTCCGAGCCGGACCTCGATCCCCATCTTCTCGAGCTCCCCCTTGAGGATTCCCGCACCGGTGGAATCCAGCTGGCGCGGCAGAAGCCGGTCGAAGAACTCGACGACCCCGACCTTCGCCCCCGCCGTCCTCAGGGCCCGGGCGATCTCGAGACCCAAGAGGCCCCCGCCGAGGACGGCCACCCGGGGATGACCCTTCATGTATTCCAGAATGGCCAGGGCGTCGTCGAGGGTCCGAAGAACGAAGACCCCCTTCTGGCCGCTGCCGGGAAGCGGCGGGACGGCGGCCCGGGACCCGTTCGCGAGGAGAAGGACATCATAGGGGACCGCGCGGCCTCCCGCGGTCTCGATCATTTTTTCGGACGGCCGGATGCGTTCGATCCTCTGGCCGGAGTGGACCTCGATCCGCTGCCGGGAATTCCAATCCGGGGGGAAGGCAAAAAGCCGGTCGAGGGGAAGCCGGCCGGCGATAAACTCGATCAGGTTGGGCCGGGGATAGTAAGGGTATCTTTCCTCCCCGAAAATCTCGATTTCGACCTTGTCGTCGAGCTCCCGGAGCGTCTTGGCGGCCATGGTGCCGGCCAGCCCGTTCCCGACGATCACGGCTCTCATGGGCGAAGCGCCTCCCTGACGGCGCGACTAGGAGACTTTCTGGAAAAACTCTTTACCCACTCCGCACTGGGGGCAGGTCCAGGCCTCCGGAAGGTCCTCGAAGCTCGTCCCGGCGGGGATCCCGTTGTCCGGATCGCCCAGGGCCGGGTCATAAATATACCCACAGGCCTGGCATTCCCATTTTTCCATGTCGTCCTCCTCGTTTCAGTCCTCGCTCAGGATGCGCTTTTCATACTCGGCTTCGAGTTTGAGCTTGTGGACCCGTTCCTGGCCGGCCAGGAACTCGAAGATCTTCCGGGCCCCGGCGAACTCCGGACTCCGGGCCAGGCCGGCATACAGCTCCTCGGCCTTCTTCTCTTTCCGGGCGGCGAAAATGAGAAGGTCCTGAAGCGTCATGTCGGCGGCCGGGGGCTCATCTGGCAGAGCGTCGGTGAGGCCCATATCATCCGAAGAAGGAGCGGCGGTCGCTTCGAGCGGGGCGGCGGCCAGGTTCTCCAGGAGCCTGCAGTGGTTCTCTTCTTCCCCCTTGAGCTCGAGGAGAAGGTCCCGCAGGCCGGGCATCGTCGCCATCCCGGCCATGCGAGCGTAGCCTTCGGCCGCCTCGATCTCCCGCCCCATGGCGAACGCGATGATATCGTTCACGCTCTCCCAACGGCGCTCGGCCATTCCTCTCTTGTCCTCCCGGCGTTGAAGTCTTCGAGACGGCGAAGACGTGCTCATTATATTGAATTTCCCCGGGCTGTCAAACAAGCGGAGAAGCTCCGGACGGACCCTCAGGGCCGTCCCTCTCCCCCGCCGATGCGCATCAGCTTTTCCTTGACCAGGCTGTTCCTCTTGACGGGCTTGTCGTTCTTGATCGCGATGTAGAGGGCCTTGAAGGAGCCGACGATGATGCTCAGCCTCTTGGCCCTGGTCAGCGCCGTGTAAAAGAGGTTCCTCTGGAGCATGATGAAGTGCTGGGTCATGAGCGGCATGATCACCGCCTGGTACTCGCTGCCCTGGGCCTTGTGGACGGAAACGGCGTAGGCCAGGGTGATATCGTTGATCTCGTCCTTCTCGTAGCTTACGGTCCGGCCGTCATAGTCCACGAAGAGGCGGAATTTCGCCTTATCCACGTGGAGGATCGTCCCGATATCCCCGTTGGAGACGTCCTTCTCATAATCGTTCCTGAGCTGCATGACTTTGTCGCCGGTCCGGTACTCGCGGAGCCCGGTCTTGAGGCCTTCGCCCTTGGGGTTGAGCCGCTTCTGGAGCTCCTGGTTCAGGTTGTCCACCCCCACGAGGCCCTTGTACATGGGACTGATGACCTGGATCTGCGGCGAGCGGGGGCTCAGCCCGAGCTTCCGGGGCACGCTCCAGGAGCAGAGCTTCATGATCGTGTCGAAGGCCTTCTTCTCGTCGTCCTTCCGGACGAAGAAAAAGTCGGCGGCCTCGTCCTCCCGCGGCGGGAAGACGAGGGGCTGGCCCTGGTTGACGCGATGGGCGTTGAGGACGATGTAGCTCTCTTTTTCCTGCCGGAAGATCTCTTCGAGCCGGACGACGTCCACGGTCCCCGACTCGATGATGTCCCGGAGGAGGGTCCCCGGCCCGACCGAAGGCAGCTGGTCCTTGTCGCCGACAAGGATGAGTCTCATCGGGGCGGGGACCGCCTTGAGGAGGTGGTACATCAACGGCAGGTCGACCATCGACATCTCGTCGACGATCAGGGCTTCGCCGCGGAGCGGGTTCCGCTCGTTCCTCTTGAACGTCCCCTTCTTCGGCTGGAATTCGAGGACGCGATGGATGGTCCGGGCGTCGCGGCCGGTCGTCTCGGCCAGTCGCTTGGCCGCCCGTCCGGTGGGCGCCGCCAGGAGCGCTTCCCGGCCCCATTTCCGGAAGATGTCGACGACGGCCCGGATGATGGTCGTCTTTCCTGTGCCCGGCCCGCCCGTGATGACGAGGATCTTTTTCTCGAAACTCTCCCGGATGGCCTTCTTCTGGAGGGCCGAAAAAGCCAGGCCGAGGTCCTTTTCCGTGGCCGCGATGGCCAGGCCGAGCTCGAAATCCGGAGGTTGGCAGGGAAAGCCCGCGAGCTTGTGGATGGCCCGGGCCACTTCTTCCTGGGCCTGGTAATAAAAAGGAAGATAGAGGGCGGCGTCGGCGCCAAGTTCTTCCCGGACGACCCTCTTGTCCTGGAGAAGCCCCTCCAGGGCCTGCTCCGCTTTGTCAGCTTCGACCTCAAGGTCCGCGACGCATTTTCCGCGGACCTCGGAAACGAAGGAGAAGACGTGCCCCTGCTCGTTGTCCTTTTCGAGTATATAAAGGATATAGGCCTTGACCCGCTCGATCGAGCCGGGGTCCATCCCGAGCTTGAGGGCAATCTGGTCGGCCGTCTTGAACCCGATCCCCCAGATGTCGAGACAGAGCTGGTAGGGGTTCTTCTTCAGGACCGTGAACGACCGGTCCCCGTACTGGCGGTAGATCTTGGTGGCCAGGTTGGTCGAGACGCCGTGCTCCTGGAGGAAGATGATCAGGCCCCGGATGTCCTGATGCTCGGCCCAGGACCTCTTGATCTCCCGGAGCTTGACCGTACCGACGCCCTCGACGTCCTTCAGGCGCTCCGGGCCCTTGGTCAGGATGTCGATCGTCCCCGCGCCGAACTGGGCCACGATCCTCGCGGCGAGCACCGGCCCGATGCCCCGGACGAGCCCGGAAGCCAGGAATTTCTCGATCCCCCTGGCCGAGGCGGGAAGGGTCAGGGTGAAATTCTCGACCTTGAACTGCCGGCCGAATCGGGGATTGAGCTCCCACCGGCCCTTGACCTTGAGCATCTCCCCCGGAGAAAGCGGGGGGAAGGAGCCGACGATGGTCAGGGCGTCGCCGCTCTCGACGATGAAGCGGCAAACGGTGTAGCCGTTTTCGGGATTGTAGAAAACGATCTGGTCGACGGTCCCTTCGACGGTGTCCAGGGCTTCGGTGGTCAACGGCAACCTGCCGCGGATCCGGTCAGGAGCGCGGGGCGGGGATGGTCCATGGCTTCGCTTTTCTCATCTTAATCGTTTCCGGGAACCCGGTCAACCGGGCCGGACCGGCAGGGGCCTTCAGTTGATGATCTTGAAAAAGCGGCCCCAGCGGGCCTTTGGAATGAAGCTGATGACCTTCCTCAGCCGGGCCTGGAGGCTCGTCTTCTGCCAGGCGTCCCGCTCGGCGGTGTAGGAAAAGTAGATGACCCAGGGCTTGCCCTTGATGTTGTCGAGTGGCAGGAAGCCCCAGTACCGGCTGTCCTGGCTGTTGTCGCGGTTGTCGCCCATGACGAAACAGTTCCCCGGGGGGACGATGACGGGCCCGTAATTGTCACGGATGAGGTCGTCATAATGATAGGCGTCGCCCTTGGAATAGACCTGGCTGTCGCCGTGGACCTTGTAGGGCTCCACGATCGGCTTGTCGTTGATGAAGACCTGCTTGTCCTTGATCTCGACCTTCTCCCCCTCCAGGGCGATGACCCGCTTGACGAAATCCTTGGTCAGGTCTTTTGGGTACTTGAACACGACGATGTCTTTCCTGCTGATCGTCTTGTGGGGAAGGATCGCGCCCTCCAGCGGCAGGACGGGCCGGGTGTAGGCCAGCTTGTTGACCAGGAGGAAATCCCCGACGAGCAGGGTCGGCTCCATCGAGCCCGTCGGGATCTGGAAGGCTTGGACAACGAAGGTCATGACGAAAAACACGAAGACGGCGGTCTCGGCGATGAGTTCGAAGTATTCCCGGACCACGCTCTTGTCTCTTGTCTTTGTCTCTTTTTCCATGTCGCGCCGCCTTTAAAACATCTACTATAATCAAAAACGCGAAATTCGGCAACATCCGTTACATAAAAGTCCATTCGCGGAGAATCTTTCCGCTTCTCTTATGGGTTGGGCGGCGGCTGAAGCGATATAAAGAAAATGCGCAGGGGGTGTTCCCGGAGCCGCCCAGAAGAAGGGTGTAAGACTCGATCCGGATGTTTACCAGAAGGGCGGACCGGGCACGGCTCCTCGACCAACGGGCGAGGAGAGCGAAGACCGGAACCGAGGCGGGTTTGGCTCGCCGGGACAAACCCGCGATCCGACAGAGAGAACCCCCCCGAGCTCAACAACTCGTAGGCGACAGCCCGGCTTTGCGTCCTTGACAGCCCGGGCGATTCCGGCTTTACTAATCCCGTGAATATCACCCTCTTCGGCTACCCGAAATCGGGCAAGACGACGCTCTTCAACCTCCTGGCCGGGGCCCACATCGAGGTCAGGGCCTACGAGGACGGAAAGCGGGAGCCGAACGTCCGCTCCTCGCCCGTCCCCGACGGCCGGCTCGACCGGATCGCCGCCCTCTACCCCGAGAAAAAAAAGGTCCCGGCCTCCCTGGACCTGACCGACCTCGTCGGGATCTCGTACGGAGAGGTCAGGACGAGCCTCCTCCTCGGCCACCTGCACAAGGCCGACGGCCTTGTCCATGTTGTCCGGGCCTTCCATGACGACCAGATCCTCCATCCCAAGGGCCGGGTCGACCCCGCCGGGGACATTCGGTTCATGGAGGAGGAGCTCGTCCTGGCGGACCTCCTCGCGGTCGACGGCAGGCTGGAGCGCCTCGAAAAAGACCTGAAAAAGATGAAGGACCCGGAAGGCGAGAAGGAGAAAGAGGTCCTTGAAAGGCTCCGGCCGCGCCTCGAGTCCGGCCGGGGCTTGCGTTCCGCCCAGCTCCCCCCCGCGGACGAGAAGACCGTCCGCAGCTTCGCCTTTCTGAGCCTGAAGCCGCTCCTCCACTTCCTGAACCTGGACGAAAAGGACTCGGCCTCGGTCACGACCCCCGGCGACCTCATCCCAGCCGACGAGAAGGGCCGGCGGGTCATGGCGTTCTGCGGCAGGATCGAGAACGAGATCTCCGAGCTCGATGACGAAGAGAAGGCCCAGTTCATGTCGGGATACGGGCTCCGGGAGCCGAGCTCGGCCCGGTTCTACGACCAGGCCGTCCCTTTCCTCGACCGGATCTCCTTTTTCACGGTCGGCAAGGATGAAGTCCGGGCCTGGACAGTGCGGGCGGGATCAACAGCCCTCAAGGCCGCCGGCGCCATCCATACGGACATCGAGAGAGGGTTCATCCGGGCCGAAGTCATCGCCTCGAAGGACCTCTTCAGGCTCGGCTCCCTGCAACAGGCCAAGGACGCCGGCGCCATCCGGCTGGAGGGGAAAGAGTATGTCGTCCAGGACGGCGACGTCATCTACTTCCGCTTTGCCCCATGAGCCAGAGATTCCGGACGACCGCCCAGGACCCCGCCTCCGCCGCCCGGGCCGGCGTCCTCGAAACGCCCCACGGCGAGGTGGAAACGCCGGCCTTCATGCCCGTGGCGAGCCAGGGGACGGTCAAGGCCCTGACCCATGGCCTCGTCGAGAGCATGGGCGCCCAGATCATCCTCCTCAACTCCTACCATCTTTCGCTGCGTCCGGGCGTCGAGACGATCGAGGCCATGGGCGGCCTCCACTCGTTCATCGGCTGGCCCAAACCCATCCTCACCGACAGCGGCGGCTTCCAGATCTACAGCCTCTCCCCCCTGGTGACGATCTCTGACGAGGGGGTCCGGTTCGCTTCCCACCTCGACGGGACCAGGATCTCCCTGACCCCCGAGGACATCGTCGACCTCCAGGTCCGGATGGGGGCCGACATCCTGATGTGCCTGGACCATTTCCCGCCCTATCCGTATTCGGAGGAAAAGATGGCCGAGGCCGTCCGGCTGACGACGGCTTGGGCGCGGCGCTCCCGTTCCCGCTTCGCCCGATATGACGGCCGGCAGCACCTCTGGGGGATCAGCCAGGGCGGGATCCACTGGGACCTCAGACGGCGGTCCATCGAAAGCCTCGTCGAGATGGATTTTTCCGGCTACGCTTACGGCGGGCTGGGGATCGGCGAGCCCAAGACCGGGCTTTTCGAGGTCCTGGAGAAGGGCCACGCCATCCTGCCCGCGGACCGGCCCCGCTACCTGATGGGCATGGGATACATCGAGGACGTCTTCGAAGCCGTGGAGAGAGGCGTCGATCTCTTCGACTGCGTCCTGCCGACCCGGAACGCCCGCAACGGGACGCTGTTCACGAGCCGAGGCCGGGTCGCCATCAAGAACGTCAAGTACGCCCGGGACCCCCGGCCGCTCGACGAGGCCTGCGGCTGTTACACGTGCCGGAATTTCTCCCGGGCCTACCTGCGCCACCTATTCGAGCGACAGGAGATGAGCGCGGCGATCCTCAATACCATCCACAACCTGCACTTTTATCTTGACATCTTCCGGAGAATCCGTCATGCTATTCAATCTAACTCCTTCAGTTTCTTGAAGAAGAGTATAGTTTCGAACGAAACCACAAAGGAAGAAACGACATGATCTTTGGAACCTCTTTTTCTCTGGCCCAGCCGGTGGCGGCGGGACAGGCCCAACGGCCCAATATGCTGGCCGCCCTCCTTCCCTTCGTCCTGGTTTTCGCGATCTTCTACCTCCTCATCATCATGCCCCAGCGGAAGAAGCAGAAAAAGCACATGGACCTCGTCGAGAACCTGAAGCCGGGCGACCGGATCGTCACGTCGGCCGGGATCTTCGGCACGGTCATGGGCGTCCAGAAGGACCGGATCGAGCTCAAGATCGCGGCCAACGTCAAGATCGACATCACCAAGAGCGCCGTGGGGGTCATCCTCGGGGCGACGGACTCGGGGATGGAGAAAACGGACTGATCGCCAGCTATTTCAACGCGAAGGGGCTCACATGAAGAAAGCACTCCGCTGGAAGATCCTTCTCACGTTATCCGTTCTGGTCGGTTCGATCATCGTCGCCTGGCCGATCCAGGACAAGATCAAGCTGGGCCTGGACCTCAAGGGCGGCATCCACCTGGTCATGCAGATCATCACCCAGGACGCGGTGACGATGGAAACAGACCAGGAAATCCTCCGCCTCCAGGACCTCTTCAAGAAAAACAACATCGCGTACAGCTCGATGACGCGCTCGACGCCGGGCAAGTTCACGATCCAGGGCCTCAACCCGGACGAAGAAGGCAAGGCCCGGGACCAGCTCGAGCAGTACCTTCGCGACTGGGACTATTCCTTCAGCGCCGGGACGGCCACGGTCATGATGAAGGCCCCCGCCATGGAGACGATGAAGGACCAGGCCGTCGAGCAGTCTGTCGAGACGATCCGCAACAGGATCGACCAGTTCGGCGTGGCCGAGCCGATCATCCAGCGCTACGGCCGCGAGCAGCTGATCGTCGAGCTCCCCGGGGTCGACAACCCGGAGCAGGTCCAGAGCCTGATCAAGACGGCCGCCGTCCTGGAATGGAAGCTGGTCAAGGGCTACTCCCCGACGGATGAGGAGTCCCTCCTCAAGGACTATGGCGGCAAGGTCCCCGACGACATGGAAGTCGTCAAGGGAGATCCCGCGGCAGAGGCCCGAGGTTACTATCTCGTCAGCAAGGTGGCCTCCGTGACCGGCAAGGACCTCCGCCTTGTCCGCCGGTCCGTGGACGAGTGGAACCAGCCCGCGGTGGCGTTCCAGCTCAAACCTGACGGGGCCCGGCGGTTCGAGCAGGTGACCGGAGAGAACGTCGGCAAGCAGCTGGCCATCATCCTGGACAAGAAGGTCCAATCGGCGCCGAACATCAACACCCGCATCAGCGACAGCGGCATCATCCAGGGACACTTCACGATCGAGAAAGCGGACCTCCTCGTCATCGTCCTCAAGGCGGGCGCCCTGCCGGCCGGGATCCAGACCCTCGAGAACCGGACGATCGGGCCTTCGCTCGGCGCGGACTCGATCCGGGCGGGCCTCCTGGCCGCCCTGGTCGCCCTCGTCTCGATCATGACCTTCATGATCATCTACTACAAGATCTCGGGCATCAACGCCATCATCGCCCTGATCTTCAACCAGATCATCCTCTTCGGGTCCCTGGCCTATTTCCGCGGCACCCTGACCCTGCCCGGCATCGCGGGGATCATCCTGGGCATCGGCATGGCCGTCGATTGCAACGTCCTTGTTTTTGAGCGCATCCGGGAGGAATTCGCGACGGGGAAAACCGTCCTGAACTCCATCAGCCTGGGCTTCTCCCGGGCCTTCCGGACGATCTTCGACTCGCACATGACCACGATCATCTCGGCCATTTTCCTTTTCCAGTTCGGAACGGGCCCGATCAAGGGATACGCCGTGACCCTCATCATCAGCTTGGTCGCCAACCTGTTCACGGCCGTGTTCGTGTCCCACCTGATCTTCGACCTCACCCATACGAGCAAGAGCCAGAAGTTGAGTATCTAACCATGCAACTCTTCAAAATACCCAACATCAACTTCATGAAATACAGGTTCCACGCCCTAGCCTTCACGGGCGTGGTCATCCTGGCCGGCGCGCTGAATATCTTCTTCGGCAAGGGGCTAAAGATGGGGGTCGATTTCGGCGGCGGCACCCTCATCCGGGTCGTCTTCAAGAACCCGACGACGACCCCCGAGATCCGGGCCGAGCTCAACCGGGCGGGCCTAGGCGAGAGCGTCATCCAAGAGAGCGGCCAGCCCCGGCGCGAGTACATGATCCGGACCTTGCAGGTCGTCGGCGCCAAGGATGCCCAGCAGGAGATCGAAGCCCACGAAAAACTGGGCAACCAGGTCATCGCGGCCCTTCGCGGCGATGACGGCAAGGCCGAAACCGCCCGCGGGCTCAAGGACCTGAACAGCATCGACCTCCCGGGCCTGACGGCTCTTCTCCAGCCGTCGTTTCATGACAAGGCCGAGGAGCTCGCCAAGAGCGTCATTCACTACCGGACGACGAAAACAACGGGGAGCGGGATCATCGAGGACTACTCCGGACTCTCCCAGCCCGGCCTCGGCCCGGACGTCATCAGGGAACTCCAGGCCAAGACCTTCCTTGGGAAGATGACCGTCGTCAGCAAGGAGACGGTCGGGCCGCAGGCCGGCGCCGACCTCCGGAAGAAGGCGACCCTGGCGGTCATCTGGTCCCTGATCGGGATGCTCGTCTACATCGGTTTCCGGTTCAAGCTGGAATACGGGGTTTCGGCCATCGTCACCCTGACCCAGGACGTGCTGATGGCCCTCAGCGTCTATTCCTTCACCAGCCGCGAGATCAACCTGCCGATCATCGCCGCGCTCCTGACGATCGTCGGCTATTCCATCAACGACACGGTCGTCGTCTTCGACCGGGTCCGGGAAAACCTGAAGGGCATGCGGAAGGACTCTTTCGAGGCCATCCTCAACCGGAGCATCAACCAGAGCCTCGGCCGGACGATCATCACGACGGGCACGGTCTTCCTGGCCGTCCTGGCCCTGTTCCTCTTCGGCGGAAAGAGCATCAACGACTTCGCCTTCATCATGCTCTTCGGCTCGATCGAGGGCGTCTACTCGACCATCTACCTGTCCTGCCCTGTCGTTCTTTTCTGGACCCAGCTCTTCAAGCAAAAAAAAGGCGTCCGGAGATAAATTTTCCCTTGTCAAAAAGCTTTTTTTACTTTATACTGTTTCTTGCGTTATCTTATAGCATCGCGGGCATGAGGTAAGGACAATGGCGGATGTCAAAAAGCAGGTCACGAAAACCCAAATTCCCTCTCTCTTCAAGGATTCGTTTTTCAGGGGCGATAAGGGCACGCAAAGAAAAGCCATCGCTCTCCCCATCGCCCTGATCGTCCACGCGACACTCATCATCACGTTGATCGTCATCCCCTTGCTTTCGACCGGGCAGCTGCCGAAGGTGGAGGTGTACAGCGCGTTCCTGGCGCCGCCTCCGCCTCCGCCTCCGCCGCCACCGCCGCCGGCCAAGAAGAAGGCCGTGGCCAAGACGGCGAGGATCAAGCCGGTCCAGGCCCAGGCGCCGGTGGAGCCGGGCCGGCTGGTGGCGCCGGTGGAGATCCCGGACCAGATC